>Ga0209395_1004274_pt1 | contig 16939 bp, 17 predicted proteins | sample GOMGulsemesocosm_3_FD_184635 | JGI IMG/M metagenome (GOLD analysis project Ga0209395, IMG submission 184635) | Methane-oxidizing microbial communities from mesocosms in the Gulf of Mexico - GOM9D Gulf of Mexico (SPAdes) (version 2) | ecosystem: Environmental > Aquatic > Marine > Cold seeps... | reverse complement strand
AAAAAAAATTGATGAGACTAAAATATACGCATATATCCACAAAAAACATAAAAAAATCCTACCAAGAATTGTTATTAGTATTGAAGAAATGAAAAAAGATGGCAGTTTTGAAAAGATTTTAAATAATAATTTAAAATAAAAATTCCAGAAAGATAGCGTTAATAGTATCTCAACTTAATATGTGAAAACACAAGATTATGCATACACACAAAAAATACGTAATAATATTATATGTTTTATTTATCTTAAAACTCAAGGTATTAGAACTTAAAAAAGAGGCTCTGGCGACTACTAAATTAGCCGCTGCAAAAGGTGAAAGCGTTGAAAACATTCCCCAAGCGCCAACTAATATTGCAAGAGCCGTAAAAGAGCTATATAAATGCACACTAGCCCCAAAGGATACTATTCCTACGAAAAGTATGGGATTAAGGCCAAAGAACATAAAAGAAACTATGCTTGTAAATATAAAAACTATCAATAAACTTGAATTAATAATGCTATTTTTAAACAAGGTTTCAAATTCAAGATAATTTAAATATTGAGCTAAATTAATATCTGAAAAAATAGATGTAACTAATCCTGCTGTACATAAAGCAAGTATTTCAAAACGTAAAGAAGGAACAGTAAACACAAAATGTTTTTTTATATTTTTAAAAAAATTTACAATATTTTTACTTTCAACTAATAACCATATAAGTGCAAAAGAAGGCAGAAAATAATGAATTATGATTTTTGAAGAAATATTAGAAAAGCTCATTATACTTATAATACTAAGGCAAAAAAGCAGAGTATAAAGCAAAGCATTTTTCTCTTTTCTTGTATTTCTTTTTAGCAAAACACTTGATACCTTTGTTTGCACTTTTATTTTTAAAATAAAACAAGAAAGAATAAATATAGGAATAATAAAAGTAAAAGATACAAAGACTAAATCAATCCATTTTAAGTTTGAAAAAGTCAATAAAACAATAGGAGTAAAGTATGAATAAGGAGACCATGCGGGAGCAAAAGAAAAGCCTCTGTGAATTAATATTAAATTAGCAGATGTGGATTCTTCCTTTTTATTTTCTAGGGACGATGCTAAAATTATAAGACCACTAAGATTTAATAATGCTCCTGATATATGTCCTAAAATATAAGAAAATACGCTGCTTCTTTTTTTTAAAAAAAATCTTTGTAATAAAAATTTTATATGCGAGTTATTTGCAGCCAAACCTACAAAAGAAATAGCAATCATTAGTGTTCCAAATACAGCTGAAAGAACAAAGGCTTTTTCAAAAGCTAAGAGAGTGCCTTTTTGAAACAATAATAATAAGGAGCAAGCAAAAATGAGCCACAAAAAGAATTCTTTTTTTTCCATGGAAAAAAGAAAACACAATAAACCAAAGAAGCTAAAAATAAAAGCAAGAAAAGAGACACCAAACAAGGAACCTAATAAGCCACCAAGAGTAATAAACAGTATACCAAAATGATTAATTTGTAAGATCATTGTTTATTCGTCCTCTTTAGAAAATTCTATTGTAAAACCTAAGCTTTAATTTCTCCACGATAATAACTGTTTCTCAAGTAAACCCACTAAATAACTAAGAAAGACCCCAATTGAGGATAAAATAGTAACTCCAACAAATAAACGTTCCAAATCATATAAAGAGCCAGCTTCTAAAACATAAGCCCCTATTCCATAACTTGCTCCTAACATCTCAGCCGCAACCAAAAGAATAATTCCAATAGCTAAGGAAATTCTAATTCCAGATAAAATTCCAGGTAAAGAGCCAGGCAAAATTATATTTTTTACAATAGACATCCAAGATAAACCAAAACTTTGACCCATACGTATTAAGTTTCTATCTACATTATCAACAGCTGCATAGGTTGCAATAACAGTAGGAGTAAAAGTACCTAAAGCAATTAATGCATATTTAGAACCTTCATCAATACCAAACCATATTACAAACAAAGGCAATAAAGCAATTTTAGGTACGGGGAAAAGTGCTGATATTAAGGGTAAAAAAGAAGCTCTTAATGTATTAAACAAAGCAATTAAAATTCCAATGATAATGCCCAAAAAAATTCCCAAACAAGAACCTACAAAAAGTCTGGTAAAAGAAGGAATTAAATGCTCAAACAATAAACCTGAATCATATAACTCAATAAAAGCAGCAAAGACACCTGAAGGCCTTGGAAGAGTCAAATCAGAAATATAATTGTATCGTGTTCCAATTTCTAGTAAAATAATTAAAACAATAAAAGCAAAAGCACCTAAAAAAGGTATTTTTTTGTATACAAAACCCTTGGCTCTAAATTCTACTTCTTTTTTTTCAGACATTTAACATTTCCTTATCTGCATTAAGTGCTTCTTCTTTCATCATATTCCATAAGATTTTTTGTTTTTCTTCAAGTTCTACAATATGATTTTTTCTCTCATTTAAAGGAATGTTTATCTCAATTATTTTTTGAATTTTTCCAGGCCTATTTCCTAAAACAACAATTTTATGACCTAAGCGCACCGCTTCATTTAAATTATGTGTTACATATACTGCAGTAAAATTTTCTTTTTCCCATAAAGAAATCAAGTCTTCTAATAATAATTCTCTTGTTTGACTATCAAGTGCGGATAAAGGTTCATCCATTAATAAAACAGAAGGTTTAACACTAAGAGCCCTTGCAATTGCAACTCTTTGTTTCATCCCCCCACTTAATTGTTTGGGTAAGGCTTTTTCAAAATCACTTAACTTGGTTCTTTTTAATACATCTTTTATTATCTCATCAATTTCATTTTTACTTAAATTGTGGTGCTCTAAGACCAAAGCAATATTATCATAGACATTTTTCCAAGGCAATAATGCAAAATCCTGAAAAATATAGGTCAAAGGATTCAAAGAAGCAGAAGAAGGCTCTCCTACTTGCATTATTCTTCCTTTTGTTGCTTTCTCTAAGCCCCCAAGTAATCGTAATAATGTTGATTTCCCACAGCCAGATGGTCCAACAATGCAAACAATCTCTTTTTCTTTGATAATTAAATTAATATCCTTAAGAACATCAAGCTTTCCATAAGAATGAGAAATGTTCTCTATATGTAATTCCATTAAATTTTTCTATTAATACGTTTTAACAAAACTGCTATCAACTAACATATCAATAGTAATATGTTTTTTAACCATTTTTTCATCTTTGAACCATTGTAATTGGTCTTTAACACTTGCCATATTTAATTTTGCACCTTCATTGATTCGCATAGAACCATTTTTAATAGAAGGTGCCGCTTTTGCATATGGTTTACTTGAATATACATATTTATGTATTAATTTAACCATTTTTGTAGCTTCTGCTTCACCTGCTGTTTTGTCAACTAAAGCAAGGTTATAATCATTGATTCCTTTTGAAAATGCTTTCAAAAACTTTTTCACTAAATCTTTTTTATTTTTTGCATTGTTTGAAGAAGTAAAAACAGCTGTTACTTGATAATCAGGAATATAATCCGATACTTTTCCAATAATAGAAATCTTAGGACTTTTATTTAAAGCTTTTGCAATATGAGGTACTATCGACCAAGCATCAATTTGTTGTGTTTTTAAAGCCCCTATAATTGCTCCTACTTTTTGTAAAGGTTTAACTTTGATATCTTTATTTGCAAAACCTTCTTTTTGAGCAATTTTATGTGCTACATAATGAAAAGAAGAACCTGTTTGAGTAATACCAAAGGTTCTGCCTTTTAAATCCTTAGGTGATTTAACCCCAGAATCAATAGCTTTTTTTGAAGCTAAAATCATTTGACCATCAATTCCTTTTTCTTCATGTAAAGCCCCACCAATTACTTTTATAGCACCTTTACCAGCAAGATTAATTAATCCTCCAGAAATTGCAGTAATTCCAAAATCTACATCGCCTGATGCAATTGCAACAGCCATAGGTTGCGCTGATTTAAAAAATTTAAATTCAACTTCTAAACCTTGTTCATTAAAATAGCCACGTTCATACGCTACAAAACTAGGTGCATGAGAAGTAAATCGCAAAGCCCCAATTCTAATTTTTTCTGCTTGTAAAGTAGTAAAACCCAAACTAAGTAGTACGCAAAAAATCAATCCTGCTTTTAAATTTTTAATTTTTAACATTATAATCTCCCAATAATTATTTTATTAAATACTTTAGCAAAATTATAGTTTAGTATGTATAAAAATTCTTAAGAATAATTAATTTAAAATTCTGAGATTTTTAGTACTTATAAATTATGTAAGTAAGAAATAATTATGATGCAATAAGAGAGCTCCATTTTCATAAAAGCTATAAATAGCCTTTAAGTATAAGAATAATGCCTTAGCTGTGCAAGAACATTTTTCTAAATTTTATGTAAAGAATCAACTTCTAAGCTTTATTATAAGACAGATTTTATATATTTAATTTCTTTAAATGATGCCAAATTTGTTAAGGGTTCAGGTTTATGAAGCCCATAACCTTGTGCATAATCAACATTCATTTGATTTAATACATCTGCTAATTCTTCAGTCTCTACATATTCTGCAACCGTTTTTAACTCTAAAGAAGCGGCCATATTTATAATAGCTTGAACCAAGATTTTATCAGATTTACTACGAGTTAAAACTTTAATCAAACTTCCATCAATTTTTAAATAATCAACATGAATATCTCTTAAATACGCAAACGATGAAAAACCACTACCAAAATCATCTAATGAAAATCTACAGCCAATAGCTTTTAATGCTCTAATATAATTTTGTGCGGTATCAATACAAGTCATTGCAACGGATTCTGTTATTTCAAATATTATTTGCTGCGCTTTACCTGATTGAGAAAGTAGTTTTACTAGTTTTGGTAAATACTCTTTATCTGCTAAAGTATGTCCTGAAATATTTATTGAAAAATCCATGTCTTCATCTAAATTGCTTGATAATAATGTTTCTATAACCCATCTGTCTATATTTGGCATTAGCCCAAAACGTTCTGCAGCAGGAAGAAATAAACCGGGTGGAATAATCTTTCCATCTTTAGATATACCTCTAATTAAAACTTCAACATGGCCTTTTGAATCAATACTTTGCAAAGGAACAATTCGTTGCCCATATAAACAAAACTCTTCATTTATAATCATTTGTGGAATTTTTGCTGCCCATTTCTCTTCTTTTCTAAGTGCAATCAAATCAGGATCAGATTCTTCGTAAACCATTACTTTGATGTTTCCTGGAATTTTTGCCATATTACAAGCAGCATCTGCTCGTGATAATACCTCTGTAAATAAAAAATCCTTGTTAGCAACTGCTAATCCAACAGAAGCACCTAACTGCATTGTTTGTCCCATCCAAGAAAAAGGGTGATTCTCAATTAAAGAGACAATTTCTTTTGAGATAAGCCCTGCACTTTTAATATCTTTTATATTATTGAACCAAATAACAAATTCATCTCCACCAACGCGCGATATTGTACATTTTTTTTCTTTACAATGCATTGCGATTTTTTTTGTCAAACTAACTAATAATTCGTCTCCTGCTGTATGCCCGTGTAAATCATTAACTAGTTTAAACCTATCTAAGTCTAAATAAGCCATAACTCCACCTTCTTTATAATTATCAATAACTATAGAGAGTCCTCTTCTATTTAAAACTCCTGTTAGGGTATCATGCAGTGCTTGATGTTCTAAGGTACGACTAATATGCATGTTTTTTTTAATAATCCAGATACTTAAAACAATACTAAGAAGTGCACTTCCTAAACCAGAAAGTCCCAAAATCCAATAAATTTTATCTTTAGTATTTTTTAAGTTTGCAATAGCTTTTATTTCTTGTGCTTCAGCCAGTTCCACTATTTTGTCAATTTCTGCTTCCATTGCATAAATATACTTTTTATATTTAGCCATTTCTAATAACGCTTCGTATTGTGTGATTTTGGAACTATTTGATATTTTATTTAAAACAAGAGTAATTCCATCTTTGTATGAAAAGAAAGCCTTCGTAAATAAAGAAGAAAATGATTTTGCTTTTATTTCACTTTCATTAAGTTCTTCTTCAAGTTTAAGAAATTGTATATTTGTTTCTAAAAGAGCTCTTTCCCAACGAAGCTTCGTTCTTTTTTTATCAAACAATGTTTTATTGTATAAGAGTGTGTCTTTTTCGAGTTTTCGTAAATTAATTAACATACTTTTTAATGTTAAAGATTCTACTTGGGTATCAGAAAAAACAACCAAGGCATTGCTTGATTCATCCGTTATCTTTTCCATTTCCCACGCCCCAAAAACTCCTTGAAGTAAAATAATAAAGGCGATACTTAAGAGTCCAATTGCTGTGTTTTTACCTAAACGTTTTGATTCTATATAAAGCATAAAAAAAAATCCTTTTATAAATTTTCAACTGTAAATAAGTATATAATATTTTTATGTAAGTAAAATCATTTAGCATTAGACTATATTATTAAAGCCTTAAGTACGGCTATTAATAAGAAAATACAAGTACTTCATTTTTATATTTTATAAAATAAATATCTTATAAATAATATATTGAGAAGCCTTCTTTTGGCATAAGTGATGCTAAGAAAATTATATTTAATTTTTTTGGCAAATAAAAGCCTCTCTCCAAATACTATTAAAAAAAACACTAAAAAAAGAACTTAATTCACAAAAATGAAGTGCTACGGAAATACTACTATGCTTAAAGAAAAAGAACAAAAGTTAATTTATCTTATGGAGTAAAAACATCGTAAAAAATAAGAAGATAAATACAAACAACGGCCACTTCAAGCAAAAAAGCTAAGATACAAAAGAGTAATCCCATATAAAAAAGTTTCTTATTTAAAAACATAAAAAATAAATTTATTGTTACAAAACAAGACAATAAAAATCCCAAAGCTATTAAAGTAAAAGCACTGTTTATAAAAGTATCTTCAGGGTACTTTCCATAAGCATCTACATAAACAAGAAGCAAAAGAGAAAAAGATAAAGACGGAATTATATATAAAATTAAGAACTTAAGTTTTTTACTCATTTGTTATTATCATTTATTAGCAATATTTATTGTCATTTGGATTTAAATCGTTAAATAAAAGAACCTTATCTAATCTTATTTTTTGATCATTTTCAAGTATCATATATTCAGCTTTATCTATTATTTTTAAATCTATTATTTTTTGTTTAATCTCTTTTTCTTCATCTTCTTCTTTATACACAATAGTACATAAAACTTTTTTCACCGCAGCTGCTTCTAATTCATCATAAAAATGACAAGAAATACTTTGATATTCATTCATCTTAGTCTCCAATATTATTATTTTACAAAAAAGATTGTATCACATTTTAGAAAAGTATCTGTGTCCATTTTAAATAAAAAGCATTTAATTTTACTTGCCTAAGAAAGTTGAATAAATTTAATAAGGGACGTCTCCTGATTAAGACAATTTGTGGCAAACTTGAGACAGCCAAGTGCTATTAAAAAATCTAATAAGATCAATTTTAGGAGTAAGGATTTGTTTGAACGCGTTTATATTCTCAAGCTAAGGTAAATTCTGTTCTTGTTTATTTAATGCTTGATTTAAAATATTTGCATACTCACTTATACCATCAACATATTTAACAGGTTCTGCACCTCTGGCATACCCATATTTAAGCGTTCTGTAGTATTTTTTTTGAGTTAATAAAGGCAATATTTCTCTTATATCTAACCATGAATTTGGATTTTTATGCAAGCGTTTTGCTAATATCCTAGCATCACGAATATGTCCCATTCCCACATTGTAAGCAGCAAGCGCAAACTTCAGTCTATCATCTTTATTTTTTACATCTAAGGGAACATCTTTTATCATCTTAGCCATATATTTAGCCCCACCAAAAATGTTTTCTTTAGCATTTAATCTGTTTTTTACACCAACGGCTTTAGCTGTAGGACGTGTTAACATCATAATACCTCTAACGCCTGTATAACTTCTAGCTTTTGTGTTCCAATGTGACTCTTGATAAGATTGTGCGGCTAAATATATCCATGAGATGTCATTCTTTTTTGCGGCATCCATAAAATATTTTTTGTATTTTGGCAATCTTGATTTGATTCTTTTATGAAAAACTACCGTATTATAATAATCGAATATATTGATATGACCATAATATTTATCTTTTAGTTTTGCCATATTTCCATTTTGGATATAGGTATTTAACCATCTGTACATATCATTTATAAGAGTATCACTGTTTTCTCTAAGAACCCAAGAAAGAGATTCTCTCTCACTAATTGAGAAAGCAAAAGACAAAGAAGGAAAGTATCTCTGGTTTATTGAAAATATATTACTATCAGCAATTGTACAATCAATTTTATCTTTTGAGACCATCTCTAAGAGCTGACTTGAAGAGAATTCAGAACTAATAGAATACACAATATCAGGATTTTTCTCTTTGGCTACGATTAGACTTCTTTCATAAGAGGTACTTTCTCCAACCATAATACTTAAACCAATTAAATCCTCTAAAGCATTTGGAAACCTTCCTTTTTTAAAGAGTTTACGACTACAAATAACTTGCTGTTGTACTTGATAATAAGAAGGACCAAAAATATATTCATTTTCTCTTTCTACCGTTCTTGTAATTGCAGCTGAAGTAATATCTCCAAAACCTGTTTTACTGAGTTTTAAGGCTTCTGATATTGTAGAAACTACTTTTAGTTTGAGTTCAACCCCTATATCAGAAGCATATGCTTTTAATAATTCATACTCAAAGCCTTCTTTTTTGCTGTGACCATAATAGTACACAGTAGGTGAGTTAACAACAATAGCATGCAATTGTTTTTTATTTTTTATTTCTTCAAGTTTAGAAAAGGGTAGAATCTCTTTTATAAAGGAAGCAGTATATTTATCTTGGAAGCTGTATCCTATAAAAAAGAATAGTATGGCTACTAAAAAATATCTTAAAAAATTATTCATATATAAGTATAGCAAAAGATAAATCAAATTTGAAATTATTAAGTACAATCAATCCCCAGCTAAAAAACACTATAGCAAAACAGTTTTTTAAATAAAAAAGCTTATAACCTTAATTAATACCTTGTTCTTTTAAGATTTTGTAATTTATACAGCCATTTGTATAACCAGACTCACAGGCTATTCCAAATAATTCTTTTGCGATACTTAAGTTTTGCATGACTCCTTTTCCATAAGCATATAGCAGACCTAAGTTATAACAAGCAACACCAACTCCACTAGCACAAGCTTTGGAGTAAAGTTTTGCAGCTTTATTCCTATCTTGTTCTACTCCTGTTCCCTTATCATATAAAATACCTAAGTTGAAACAAGAAATTGCGTAATCAGAAGCACAGGCTTTTTTATAAAGTTTTACAGCCATTTTTTTATCTTCTTTTATACCATCACCATTACTGTACATATGAGCTAAGTTGTAACAAGAAATAGCATAGCCGTCATCACAGCCTTTTAAATAAAATTGTGCAGCTTTTTCTTTATCTTGTTCTATTCCATCTCCATTATTATACATATGTGCAATATTATAACAGCCAATGGCAACTCCACCATCACAAGCTTTTGAATAAAACTCTGAAGCTTTTTGTTTATCTTTTTCTACTGCGTTACCTAAATTATATAGTTGTGCTAAGTTATAACAACTTGCAGCTATTCCATCATTACAATCTCTTATGTAGAGTTTTTCAGTTGTTGAAACTTTTTTTCTATCTTTTGTTCCAATTTCTCCTATATAATAAAGCAAAGCGCTCTTATAACAAGAATCAAAAGAAACGCCACCACAAATATTTAATCCTTGATTTATTGTTTTTTCTTGATTCACACTAGAATATACATCAACTTCATCAGATGTAATATTAGCACCTAAACTTCCGATAATTACTAGAATCATTAAAAATAATTTTTTCATTTTTTATCCTTATCATTGGATTAATAAGTTATATAATTATATAATAAGAAAAATAAAATAGATATGTATAAATAATTTTAGCTAATAATACTAAGAGTTTTATCTTCTATATACCACCTTTCTAGGTTTTATAATATTTATGGTTTTCTAAAATTAGCTAAAGGTACACTAAATTAAGGGGGCTAAACTGTAAAGAAAAACTTATTATTCAACTTAAGTAATTTTTTAAGCTGAGAAGTTTTTTTCTTCAAGGGAAAGAGAAGTTACCACATATTTCTATACTCTAAGAGCTTCATAATCTTTTGATAATTATAGTAGTTTAAAGAAAGGTGCCGTTTTTATTAAGTATGTTACGATTACATATGAGGAGTATATTTATCAAGGTGATAAGTGCCCAAATTAAGTCTAACTCTGGATCCAACCTTTATTCACTGCTTCTTCTATTTCTAAAAGCATCCAATCATGAATTTCAGAGAAATCATTTTTAATAAAAGCATGTGCTTGTAAAACTTGTTTTTTTTTGATTCCTAATTCTTTCCACGTTTTTCCCTCACTAGAAATATTATGAATAAAAGGTAATAACCTATCAACTGTTTTTAATAACTTACGCTCAATACTATCTCCACTTTCTTGTTCTTCCCATAATTCACATAAATTAGAAATTCCATTACCCTCATGAGATTCTAAACGTAATACACATTCTCTTTCTGCTATATGAGCTTTACTTCTGTTTTTTGAATAAAGAAAAGTATCTCCTGCGTCTATTTCTCCAAGATCATGTACTAAGGCTAATTTTAATAACTTCTCTTCTGATAAATCAAGTTTTAACGTTCTTGAAAGTGACCAACAAGCCATTGCCAAATGCCAAGAATGTTCAGCTGAATTCTCAACTCTAAGCCCTCCGTCAATATAGGTACGTCGATTAATTAATTTTAAGGAATCAAGCTCAATAAAAAAGTCTGTAATATTTGATAGTTTTTCTGACATATTTATCTCCTTCATATTTTTCAAGAAACATACTATCCATATAATTGTTAATATTTATAATTATTAGTATTATTTATATAGCATTTAATATTATATTTTTATGTTATTAAGAAAAAGAAAGATTAGTTTTGTAGATTCAAAATTCCATTTTTAGAGCTCATTGAAGCTAGCGCATTCAATCTTTTTGTTTGCAAACAGAATTTAGTCACTGCGTTTCGACATCTTTCTTGATTACAAGAAAGAGACAAAGAAGCAAAACTGCGTTGTTGAAGGGATAATGATAATGTGGCATATAAATTGGATGAACAACGTTTATTTACATAAACAAATAATCGTTAGTTTAATTTACAATTATTGAAATGATTAAAAAGTAGCTCTAAATCTTCTTTCTTTTTAGCAGATAAGAGGATTTTATTAAAGTTACTTTCGCCTAATGTTCCTCTAATTTTTAAATTAAAAAATATTACTTTATCATTAATAATTAACCCCAAGTTTTTACCAATATTACTTTTTTTGGTCAATTTCTTAAATTTTTCACTTCCTTTTTTATTATAAGTCAGAAAAATAGATTTTTCCTTGAACTTATTAACTTTTTCTATATCTTTACAAGTTAAAGACATTGTATCTTCTATAACAAAAAAAGTATTTGAAGAAGAACAAGATACTATAAAGAGTATACAAAATACAAAAATAAATTTAAACATATTTTTTCCTTTTAACTTACTTTGCATATCATTTGCTGTCCTGTAAAATGACTTTTGAGACTTACTTTTAAATAAAAACACTCTTCAGGAAGTTCAATAACCTTGTTTGCAGGTCCAATAAATTCAATTGGGGTGAAGCTTGTTGGCAAATGTATTCTGATACTAAAAGTTGAAGGTCCAATTGCTTCTGTATCAAAATCAAGTTTTACTGACATTTTCCCTGAACAATGGTCGAATAATTTTATTTCATCACTCCATTAAATCGGAGGTGCAAATAAGTGAAATATTTCCATATAAATTTCCTAATAGTTTTATTTAAGTCAGTATATCAATAAATAATATAATTATGTATTAATTAACTAATTATTGTCTGACTCTTGATAAAAATTATCAATTTCTTTTTTTTGATTGAAACAAAGCTGTCTTATTGAAGGCGTTCAACTTCCATCTCACTCTCTGTAAAAATCTGCTCTTAAATATGTTGTAGAGAATTTCATATCCTAACTAAACAATCAAAAATTCAATGTTTATATTTAATTTAATATTAATTAAAACAATAATATAATCTTTTATATTATTAATATATAATAATTACTACTTACTTTGGAGATTTTTTATGAATAAAATCGTTTTAATTTTATTGGCAATATTTTTACCACCTCTTGCCGTTTTTCTAACAAAAGGTGCAGGAAAAGATCTGCTTATAAATGTTTTACTTTGTCTACTTTTTTTCATTCCAGGTTCAATTCATGCAATTTGGCTTGTTCTTAAATAGCTAATATATGATCTTTTATTAAATTAAAGGTGCATGCCCTTATTCTCTAATTACTTCATAATCTTTTTATAATTGTAGTTATTTAAATAAAGGTAGCACTTAATCATTTAATATAAAAGAGCTCATACAAAGTATTCTTTGCGCTTTTTTCTTTTTCTTAATTGTCAAAAAAAGAAACAAAAAGAAGCAACTGACACATTGATAAAGCCCTTCGGGTACCTAAATATTTTTATTTGTTAGCTAGGTTCAAAAACTCCCTAAAATGTGCTAAAGAGCACATTTCTGACGCTCTAACAGTTTTCACCTTTTTCCGCTAAAAAATAAAAAGATTTAGCTTTATCAAAGTCAGGAAAAGAGCCTAATGAAACATTATTTTACTTTGCACTTCTTCTTTATACATTTATCTTGATAATTAAAATAAGTGATTATAAAATGGATTTCTTAGCTCTTTGGTATAGTTTTGAGCTTTTCAAAAACAATCATTTACTATTCTTACATTAATTAATAAAAAACGATAAAATTTGTTAATTCTGTGACGCAAACTGTGACAGGTTTTTTGTATACTTTAAAATAAGTGATAAATTAATATATTTTCTTAAGGGATATAATGTCCTTTTAAACCAATATTTGACTATTAGTAGAACATTTTGTCCTATAAACATAGAATACAGGGATTAAAAGTACATTTAAATTTTAAGATAAATAGTACTATAATTTAATTTAAATTTAAAAGACTATTTTTAGGTACTCCTTCAATTTATAACAAGACATTTTAAATGTCTATTAATAATGTATATTGATAGTAAATGGACATAATATTCCATGAATAAATAGTTATATATAAGATAAAAGGATTTTTATGGGAGCATTAGTAGAGTTTGGTAAATTAGCAAAACCTGCAACAGTATTAATAAAAAAAATTTCTGATGCTACTGGAGTATTATATGAACCAACAAGAATTAGAAGAAAAGCTAAAGCAGAAGCTGATGCTTCAAAAACTAAAGTATTAATTGATCTAGAAATAGAAGATATTCAAAATAGAGCTTTAAATAGATTAGTTAATGAAGAAATTAAAAAACAAGAGAATATTGAAAATATAACAGAAAAAGCATTTTCATCATTAGATGAAAATGCAACACCTGAAAATATTGAAGATGATTGGATGAGTAATTTTTTTGATAAATGTAAATTAATATCTGATGATAAAATGCAAACAGTATGGTCACAAATCTTATCTGGGGAAGCAAATTCTCCAGGAACATTTTCAAAACGTACAATTGAATTTATGTCAACACTGGATAAAAGTGATGCTTTATTATTTTCTGATTTCTGTAAGTTCTGTTGGTTTTTTGGAAATGAACAACCATTGATAATAAATTATGAGGATAATGAATTATTTAAAAAATATAATATAAATTATTCTTCATTGCAACATTTAAGTGAGCTTGGATTAATTAGTTTTAATCATTTAGTTGGCTTTAATACTACTTCAGTCGGGGATACTGCCAATATTGTATATTATGGCAGAATTCTAAATTTAAATTTTAGAAAATCTAAAAAAATTCAAATTGGCTTTGTAAACTTTACAAAAATTGGAAAAGATTTAATAAAAGTAAGTAAGCCCAATTTGAATAAAGTAGATGCTGTAAGTGAGGACTATATTGATGAATTTTACCATTATATAGTTAAAGACTTTTACAAGCAAGGTATCATTTTATCAGAACCGTTAAGAAATAAAATATATAACAAAACATAGGAAAAAGGACAAGAGTAAAATACGATAATATCGAGCTTTAGAAACGGTAGAAACGGTGTCAGGCACCAAAAAGTAACTTTTCTTAGTTAAACCTTAAGCTTTTGGCAAAATTCCAGGGACACAATACCAAATTATTTTCCCAGACCATCTGACTTTGGCCCTATCTTTTTAGGTAAATAATCCATGCCTGTTATAGCTTTTACTTTCTCATATAAATTAGTATTACCACAGGGTCTTCCTGTTCTTGTTCTTTCTTTTATTTCATTATAGTTTTCAGTTGATACTACGGAATTTCAAAATTAAGTACATTAAAAAAATATACTCTTTTGTTAGAAGAGTTACGTACCCCTCGTATAATGAAAATATTGCAAATTGACATTCTTTTAAAGGATAAGAGAATCTTTATATATAATTTAAAATAAATAAAATATTCTTAGGATAAATGATGCAATTGATAATAGGATCACAAGTTAAACTTATAGATGGCGCTATTGAAAAAATCTTCCCTTATGGAGAAGTTTTGGGATTGTTAAGTAAATTTAAGAATATTTGTACTGATATAAAATGGAACGTAAATGTACCCAATAGAGATAAGTGTAAAATCATAGATAATCAAGAAACAATTAATATTAAAAATTTTAAAGCAAGAGATTTCCAAGAAGCTTGTGTTGATAAATTTACACGAGCTACACTTACAGGTTATATTTATGCTCCTACAGGCTCTGGAAAAACAAATATTGCTGCATATCTAATTGCCAAAAGAAATATAAGAACACTTTTTATTGTTCCTAAATATGATTTAGTAAAACAAACAAAAAAAAGATTTCAAGATATCTTAGATATAGATCCATCAATGATTGGTGAGCTTAGTTCTACTAAAAAAGAGTTTGGTGCTCCTATTTTAATTACTACATGGCAATCATTAAATAAAGAAGCAACATTACAAAGAGTTATAGAAGATAAATATTCAATGATTATTTGTGATGAGATGCATAAAGCTAGTGCAGATGTTTATTATAATGTTGTATCTTCAATTCCAGCCATGTATAAACACGGTCTTACTGCAACACCATATAGAAATAATATCAAAAATGAACAAAGACTTTACGATTTAGTTGGAAATGAAATCGCAAGTGTTGATATAATAGATTTATATAAAAATGGTTTTTTAGTGCAACCAAATATAAGATTTAAAAATACAAATTATAAGATAAATATAGATCAAGAATATTTAAGATCATTAGATTTTAATATCAAACTAGGAATGCTTAAAAAGAATATTGATAAATCTAAACACAGAAAAGAACTAATACTAAATGATATTAAAAAATCTCTAGAGCTTGAAAAAAGAGAGTTTAATTCTAATCAATCTGTAATTTTAGTAAATACACTTGAACTAGGACAAACTTTAAAAGAAGAGTTATCAACATCATTTAATGTCTTATATATTGATGCAAGTACAAAAGCAAAAGAAAGAAATCAAATATTTTCTGATTTAAGTGAAAACAATATCACTGATTATGTTTTAATAGGAACTTCAAAACTTCTAGGAGAAGGTACAGATATTCCCTCAATCAAAAATGTATTTAGTGCAAGTCCTGCTTACCCTCCTTTTGAAGATACAGCACGATTACAGCAAATCATAGGAAGAGCAATGAGACCATTTAAAAATAAAACTAGCGCAAAATCATCATTTACAATGATATAACAACAGGCTGGATAGATAAAAAGAAAAATGAAGTTTTAGATATTGTTTTTAATAATGTAAAACCTATTATACATTAATGATATTCTACTTTTTTGTAAGATAAAAGCCATTTTGATTAGGGCAAAAAAAATTCCGGTGGCAGTTTACACAATTATTTGAAAACTAAAAAAGTAGATTCTTTATTTTTTACTCAAATCATCGATAATAACCTCAATAGTTTGAAGTAAAGTATCAAGTTTTGTATCGCATACAAAATATATTTCTCCTGCATCAATATCAAAATAATGATGAGATATAATATCTCTCATTCCTTTAACACCTTTCCAATCAACTTTAGGGTAATTAATCAATAATTCTTTATTGCTAATCTTATCTATATTCTTTAAACTCTCACCAATAGCAATTAATTGCATACATAAACTATCAAGTTTTTCCATACCTTGTGGAGTAGCAGTAAGATAACCTACACTATGAACTACTTTAAATCTCTCTTGCGTAATATTAATGGAATTTCTTATTTGACTCAAAATTTCTAAAACAAGAGCTTTGTCATACATAGATAGCGTCTTCTTCAATTCTATTTTTTAAAAAAGGATTCATTTTATCTCTTATTCTTACTATATCAATAGAAGTAGAAAAAAGCTTTTCCAGTTCTTCTTTTATATGTACCATAGCAAATAAATCAGCATTCTTTGTTTTAATACATATATCTACATCACTAGTAGATGTAGCTTCATTTCTAGCAACAGAGCCAAATAAACCTAATGCTTGAATCTCATACTTATCAGAATATTTATTTTTAAATGTTTCTAAAATACTTACTGCCAAGTCTCTTTGCATTAGATTTACCTCCATTTATTTTGTAATAATTGTAGCATAATTATATCTTCTTATCAATTTTAACTTACCTAAACAATATGTTCCTGCTCCATCCTATATAGGAAAAAATATAAACTTATTTAAAGGAAAGGAAGAATAACAACAAACTCTATTCCTTTATTTTCTTCACTATTACAATTGATTGTTCCTTTTAATTTTGAGCTTACTATATTATAAATAATATTTAACCCTAAACCTGTCCCTCCATATTCTCTATTTGTTGTAAAAAATGGTTCAAAAATTTTATTTATATTTTTTTGAGGAA
>Ga0209395_1004270_pt1 | contig 16954 bp, 12 predicted proteins | sample GOMGulsemesocosm_3_FD_184635 | JGI IMG/M metagenome (GOLD analysis project Ga0209395, IMG submission 184635) | Methane-oxidizing microbial communities from mesocosms in the Gulf of Mexico - GOM9D Gulf of Mexico (SPAdes) (version 2) | ecosystem: Environmental > Aquatic > Marine > Cold seeps... | reverse complement strand
AACATCTTCATAAATATCCCCTTTATTGTTAATGTCAAAAAATAATTGACCATCAACATATCTTAAGTTTTGTCCCTTCCAATTTGAAGACACATTAAAACCATAAGTTAATATTTGTGTTTTACCATTATACAAACTAAGATCTAAACTCGCCTGTGCAAAAATAATTCCCAAAGGACTCGTTTTTTCAATAAACTCAACGAATGATTTTTTAAGTTCATCTTCTTCACCGTAAATATCTAAATGGTCAGCATCCATTGAAGTAATAATGGTATAATCTGGAGATAACTGCAAGAATGACCTATCAAATTCATCAGCCTCTACAACCACTTTTTGAGATGACTCATTAATTAGACAATTTGATTTATAGTTTGTGGTAATCCCTCCGATAAACGCATTACAAGACTGTTCAGTTTCATATAACACATGTGCTAATATAGAACTCGTAGTTGTTTTACCGTGCGTACCTGCTACTGCATACGTTTCTTTCTCTTCAGAAATAATACCTAACGCCCTTGCCCTTTTTATAATATTAAAATCAGCATCTTTTAATGCATTATACTCACCATGATTAGCAGGAATTGCAGGTGTATAAATTACTAAAGTTTCTTCTTGATTTAATGTATCTAATATAGACTTACCTAAATCTGTATAATGTATTTCAACGCCTTCATCAGATAACGTTTTGGTTAAAACTGTTTCTGTTTTATCATAACCCATTACGGTTTTACCTTGACTATTAAAAAATCGTGCAATCGCAGACATTCCTATTCCGCCAATTCCGATAAAATAAACTGTATGTATTTGGTTGAATTTCATATTTTAGATACTAGATCGGACTTTTTGTTATACTCAACGTCCTGTTGGATATTAGATTTTTAGATTACGTATTTTGCTTATTTAATTTATCGCTTGTTCAGTATTATTGATTGTAACGATTTAATATATAATTTTAGGTCTTGCTTCTTATTGCACTATGCTTTCAATTTCCTTTAGTATTCTATCTGCAGCATCAGAAATACCCAATTTGTTTATGTTTGCAGATAAACTATCCTTAGTTTCGTTATCATTAACCAATTCAATAACTTGACTAATCAATTTTTCTTTTGCTTCATTATCTTTAATCAAAACAGCAGCATTTTCATGTACCAATGCCATTGCATTTTTTGTTTGATGATCTTCACTTACATTTGGAGAAGGCACCAAAATGGTTGGTTTACTTATTAAGCACAATTCTGAAATTGACATTGCTCCTGCTCTGGAAACAATTATGTCAGCTGCAGCATAAGCTAAATCCATTTTATATATAAAATCACTTAAATAAACTAAATCCGAATTCAATTCATTATTGAAAATAGATAAGTTTTTAATATATCCCTTTCCACATTGCCATATCACTTGAATATCATTTTCAATTAATTGAGTTATATTTTCTTTAAAACTTATATTAATTGTACCTGCACCTAAACTTCCACCAATTACTAAAACTGTTTTTTTAGTTTTATCTAATCCAAAAAACTCAAATGCCTGATCTCTTTTACCCTCAATTTGAACTACTTCATTTCTAACAGGGTTTCCTGTTTTCACTAACTTTGATTTAGAAAAAAAACGATCCAACCCATCATAAGCTACACATATCTTTTTAGCATCTTTAGCTAACCATTTATTTGTAATTCCAGGAAATGAATTTTGTTCTTGAACTAAAGTGGGAACTTTAGCCATAGCAGCCATTTTTAGCGTTGCAGCACTTGCATAACCACCTACTCCAATTGCAACATCTGGCTTAAACTCCTTAATTATTTTTCTTGCTTTCCACAAACTTGAAATCAACTTAAAAGGAACTGATAAATTTTTTAATGTTAACTTTCTTTGAATCCCTCTAATTGGTAATCCTATAATTTTATAACCAGCTTGAGGTACCTTTTCCATTTCCATTTTACCTTCTGCACCAACAAAAAGAATATCTGAATTTGGATAGTTTTCTTTTATTTTATTAGCAATAGCGACAGCAGGAAAGATGTGACCACCTGATCCTCCTCCCGAAATAATTATTTTATTTAAATGTTTAGACATACCGTAATTTTTAAGGTTGTTTACTATTCTTCAATAGTTTTTTCTTTTACATTTTGCTTATCATTCTCTCTACTAATACTCAATACAATTCCAAAAGCAATGCATGTAAACCAAGCAGAAGTTCCACCCATACTTAACAATGGCATATTTTGACCAGTAACAGGCATCAACTTGGTACTTACCATCATATTAATTAAGGCTGGAAACATAATTGTCGCACCAATACCAATAGCGACAAGTGTAGCATATTCATCTTTCGATTTCAACCCTACTTTAATTATTCTTAAAAACAACATAGAGTATAACCCAATTATTGTCACGACACCATACAATCCAAACTCCTCTGTTAACGCTGCAAAATAAAAATCTGCATATGCTTCAGGAATATATCTTTTCAGCTCTCCATTACCAGGACCTTTTGGGAGAAAACCACCTCCATTTTTAATCGCTGTTAATGAATTATTAATTTGCATTTGCTCTTGCGGATCTGGATTATCGTCTGCCATCCTAACAATTCTCATTCGCCAAGTTTCTACCCTTGGTAAAACATCAGGTGCCACTTTTGCTACTTGTAATAACATCACAAACAATAATATTGCTCCACCAATAGACACTCCAATCCATTTCCAAGGAAAGTTCCCTAAAACTAACAGTACAAACGAAATCAAACCAATTAAAATCGCTGTAGATAAATTAGAAGGCAAAATCAAAAACATGGATAATGCAATTGGCAAGAGAATGTACCTTGACACAATTTTAAAATCTCCAAAATCAGCTTTACGTTTTATCAGTTGTTTCCCTACATAAAGCACTAAAGCAATCTTTGCAAAATCTGAGGTTTGAAACGAGAATGGTATTAAAGGTATTTTTAACCATCTGTCCGCCCCATTTACACTCTGCCCTATCATCATTGTTAAAACCAATAAAATAATGGATAGATAGAATGCTACTTTTGATAATTTTGAAATAATTTTAAATGGAATTCTATGTACAAAATACATAATTCCGAACCCCATTAACAGTAAAATTGTATGCTTAAAAAACAAATACGTATAACTTAACCCTTTTACTTTGACAAGAATTGGAATAAAACTAAACACAGAAACTACTGAGATAATCCCCAATAAAATGGCAATTATCCAGATATTTTTATCCCCTTTTAGATATGTAAAAATATTATTCATTTCTTTATAAACGTGCTTAAGTGTTTTGTACGCTAATTATTTTATCGTTTCAATTAATTTATTAAAAAACAATCCTCTCTCTTCTGGTGTATTCCAAATAGTTTCATCTGAACACGCTGGAGAAAACACAATAGTAAATTTTGGATTTGCAACCGCCCAAGTTCTATTAAATGCATTCTCTAGATTGTCTTGCTGACTATAAAACGGTACTAAAGCTTCCATTTTATATTTATGTTCTTTAGAAAAATTACCATAACTTACAATAGCTTCTACTTTTCCTTTTAAAAACGTCTTTAACCAGCTATAATCAAGTGATTCTTTAGTTTCACCTAAAATCCAAATAATTGGCTTATCAGAGTTGTCAATAGTTTCAATTGCCCAATCCATATCCATAGATTGTGCATCATTAATAAATTTAACCCCATCAATTTCAGCAACAAACTCTCTGCTGAACTCAATTTTATTTATATTTTCGAGAGATTGTTTCCTAGCATTAAGTAAAGCATTCTCAATTTTTTTTTCTACTTTATTCATTTTATCAGTATTGAATCCTAGCTTTTAAAAGCTAGCACTAGTTATATTAAGTTGATTTCAAACAACCTTTTTCTAAAGATTTCTTACAGCTCTCTTGAACTGTTTCCCTCTATCTTCATAACTTTCAAATAAATCGAATGATGCACAAGCTGGAGACAATAGAACAGTTTGCTCTTTTTTAGCCAAACGGTAAGCACTTGTTACAGCTTCATAAGCAGAACTCGTTTCAACAATTTCATCAACTACATCAGAAAAGGTTTCAATAATTTTAGCATTATCATTTCCTAAACAAACAATTGAAGATACATTTTCTTGAACTAATTCAAGTAAAGAATCATAATCATTTCCTTTGTCAACTCCACCAACAATCCATACCGTTTTTTGCTCCATACTTTCTAAAGCATACCATGTAGAATTTACATTTGTTGCTTTTGAATCATTGATAAATTCAATTCCGTTTACTTTCGCTACAAATTCTAATCTGTGCTCTACATTTTTAAAATCAGAAAGACTCTCTCTTACTGATTCATTTCTAATTTCTAAAATCTTAGCTGTAATACCTGAAGCTAATGAATTTTGAACATTGTGTTTCCCCTTTAAGGCTAAATCGTGAATCGACATAATTAATTTTGGTTTTAGGTTAATATTTATCTGATTTTCATCAGATTGGTTTTGGTTGTTGTTATTTATAAATGCTACCATGTTCTCAGTTTTCTCGATTGAGAATGGTAGTAGTTTTGCTTTTACTTTTCTTTTTTCTATTTCATTTAAAATGATTTTATCATCTGCATTATAAATGAAATGGTCCGCTTCGGTTAAGTTTTGAATTACTCTAAACTTAGAATCGGTGTAATTTTGCATGTTGTACTCGTAACGGTCTAAATGATCAGGAGTGATATTTAATAAAATCGCAATATCTGCTTTAAACTCAAACATACCGTCCAATTGGAATGAGCTTAATTCTAAGACATAAACATCAGTAGTATTCTCAACTACTTGTCTTGCTAGAGACTGACCTATATTACCAGCTAGTGATGCATTTACTCCAGCATTTTTCAAAATATGGTGAATCATCAAAGTAGTAGTCGTTTTCCCATTACTACCCGTAATACATATCATTTTTGCCTTTGTGTAATATCCAGCAAATTCAATTTCGCTTATTACTTTTATACCCTTAGCCAATGCTTTCAAAACTATTGGCGCAGTTTCTGGAATACCCGGACTCTTAATAATTAAGTCAGTTGATAAAATCTTATCTTCAGTATGTTTCTCTTGTTCAAACTCAATACTGTTTTCTTCTAACTCCTGTTGGAATGATGGTTTGATTTTACCAAAATCTGACACAAACACCTCTATCCCCTTAGCTTGTGCTAAAAGTGCTGAGCCAACTCCGCTTTCGCCAGCTCCAAGAATAGTTATGTTATTGAATTGTTTGATAATTATTTATATTTTATTTTAAACTTTTTTTTGCCCATTCTGTTCTCGATACAATTCCAAAAATGGAATCACTCGAGCTGACATTTCCTACTATCTTAATTTCAGAGTTACAATTGTTATGATTGCTAATAAAATTCCTACAATCCAGAACCTTGAAACAATTTTAGCCTCATGCATCCCTAATTTTTGATAATGATGGTGAAGAGGTGCCATTTTGAAAATACGTCTACCTTCTCCAAATCTTTTTTTAGTGTATTTGAACCATCCTACTTGTAACACAACTGAAAAATTTTCAGCGATAAACACACCGCATAAAACTGGTATTAATAATTCCTTACGAATAACAATTGCAAAAACTGCTATAATTCCACCAATCGCTAAACTTCCAGTATCACCCATAAACACTTTTGCAGGATATGAATTATGCCATAAAAATCCAATCGTAGCACCTACAAAAGCACCAATAAATATTACTAATTCTGATGAATAAGGAATGTACATGACATCTAAATAGTCGGCAAAGTTTATATTACCCGAAACGTAAGCGAAAATTGCTAAAGCCAACCCAATTATCGCTGAAGTACCTGTAGCTAGACCATCTAAACCATCCGTCATATTAGCACCATTTGAAATGGCTACGACTACGAAAATCACCATAGGTATAAAAATCAACCACCCCATGTTCTCTCCTAGTAAATCTTTATAGTTTACTTCATTTCCTTTTACAAATGGAATTGTAGTGGTCATATCTTTTATTTCCACCCACTTTTCACCTTCTACCTTTTTGTGCTTATCCGTTACATCAATAGAGTTTTCTATGACTGCATTTTCAGCTACAGCTTCATGCACTTTTACATCTGGATGAAAGTATAAGATCGAACCGACCAATAAACCAACAAATACTTGACCTACTATTTTGAATCTACCCGCTAATCCTTCTTTGTTTTTTTTGAAAACTTTAATATAGTCATCAATAAAACCAATTGTTCCCAATAAGATTGTTGATAGTAGCATTACAATTACATAAATGTTATCCAACTTAGCAAATAGTAACGTTGGAATTACGATTGAAGCAATTATAATTAACCCACCCATTGTAGGTGTCCCTTGTTTTTCAATTTGACCTTGAAGTCCTAAATCTCTAACAATTTCACCCATTTGTTTTCTACGTAACAAGTTGATTATTCTGTTACCAAATACTAATGAAATTAACAATGAAGTGATAATAGCCATTGCTGCCCTAAATGACACGAATTCAAAAACACCAGCTCCTGGCATTCCTAATTCGTTTAAGTATGTAAAAAGATAGTATAACATTATTTATTAAGGTTTTTAAGTGATTGTTCAACAAGTTTAAAGTCATCAAATGGTGATTTAATTCCGTTTGCGTCTTGATATTTTTCATGCCCTTTACCAGCTACAAGAATTATATCTCCTTCCACAGCTAATGCACAGGCCACTTTTATAGCCTCTGCTCTATCTGTAATAGACATTACTCTAGCAGATCTTTCGGCAGGAATTCCCGCTTGCATATCTTTAATAATTTGATCTGGATTTTCAGTTCTAGGATTGTCAGAAGTCAAAATTGTTTTGTCACTATTTTTAGCAGCAATTTCTGCCATAATAGGACGTTTTGTTTTATCTCTATCTCCACCACAACCAACAACTGTAATTACAGTTTCGTTTTTAGTTCTTACATCATCAATTGTTCCTAGTACATTTTTTAAGGCATCAGGCGTATGTGCATAATCCACAATAACTACAATATTTTTATCTGATTTAAAATGTTGAAAACGACCATCAACAGATTTTAATTTAGAAATTGATGTTAAAACCTCCATTGTATCTAATCCCAACTCTGTTGCTATTGCATACACTAGATTTAAATTATATGCATTAAACCCACCAATTAATGACGTATAAACTTCTTGATTGTTAAAACTAAGTACCAATCCTGAAAACGAATTCTCAATCACTTTAACTTTATAGTCAGCCATTGATTTTAGAGCAAATGTTTTAATAGTCGCCTTTGAATTTTGAGCCATTACTAAGCCATTTTTATCATCAGAATTTGTGATCACAACCGCCTCTTTTGATAAATCATCAAAGAATTTCTTCTTCGCATTAATGTATTCTTTAAATGTATTGTGGTAATCTAAATGATCGTGAGTAATATTTGTAAACCCTGCAATATTAAAATCTAATCCTGCAATGCGATTTTGATGAATTGCATGAGAGCTCACCTCCATAAAACAATATTCACAACCGGCATTCACCATCTTTCTCAACAACTTATTTAAAGCCATTGGATTTGGTGTAGTATGTGTAGAAGGGATTTCAGTGCTATCTATTTTATTAACAACTGTAGATAATAATCCAGCAGAATATCCTAAATCAGTAAACAAATCATGTAATAAAGTACAGGTTGTTGTTTTACCATTCGTCCCTGTGATTCCAATTAAATTGATTTCCGTAGAAGGATTATCATAATAATTGGAAGCCATTATAGCCAATGCAAAAGAAGAATCAGGAACTACTACATATGTAACTCTATCATTCAATTTTGTAGGTAAATCTTCGCACACAATTGTAGACGCACCCAGGTCAATTGCTTTTTCAATAAAGAAATGACCATCAGAAACAAAACCTTTTACAGCGACAAAAACGTCTCCATTATCAACTTGTCTTGAATCAAAATTAATGCTATTCACGTTCCTATCTAACGATCCGTGAACCTCAGTCATTCCTGATTTATATAATATATCTTGTAAGTTTCTCACTATTTTAATACAATTGTTATTTGTGTTCCTTTTATTAATGTACTACCTGCTTTAATATTTTGATTTATCACAGTTCCATGCCCTTCAATCTTTGTACGTAGTCCAAAATTCTCTAACAAACTAACGGCATCATTTAAAGGCATTCCTACCACATTTGGTACTATTTTTTTATTAACACTTCTTTTATCTATATTAATTCCGTTATTCTTTTTAATTGCCACACCCCAGTCCTCTCCTGGAATATTATTTTTATGCTTTACACCAATTTGAGTTAATGCAGTATTCATATCTTGAGTGTAGCCATGCTTTACCTTAGGTAACGATTTAGAATTTCCTGTTTCATTAAATGACTTGTGATACTGCAAAGAATTCGCATAAACCTTATCAGCTATTTCTTTAAAAACTGAACCCGCAACTTGTGCTCCATAAATTTGTTGAGTTGGACCAGCCACAACAACCACACAAGAATACTTTGGATTATCTGCAGGATAATACCCCGCAAATGAAGCTTGATACTTACTTGTTTCAGAATACCCTTTTTCTCCTTTAGACAAAATCACAGTCCCTGTTTTACCCGCTATTTTAAAGCTTGAATTCCTTAACGTTTTTGCAGTTCCATTTTCAACTACCCCTTCTAAACACAACCTCAATTTTGCAATTGTTTCTTTTGAACAAATCTGCTCTTTAATCACTTCCTTTTCGAACTTTTCAATGACTTGCCCGTCTTTTCTAATTTCTTTCACAAATAATGGTTTCACAAATTGACCACCATTAGCCACTGCATTATAAAATGCTAACGTTTGAAGCGGCGTCTGCTGCACCTCATACCCAATACTCATCCATGGAATAGATATTCCTGACCAACTTCCCTCATCTACATTACTTAATGTTGGTTTTGGCTCACCTGATAAATCAAGACCTAAAGCATCACCTAAACCAAATGACTTCAACCTATCAATAAATTTTTGAGGATCTGTTTTATATGCCTCATAAGCAATTTGTGCAATAACATTTGAAGACACTTCAAATGCTCGTTTTAATGTAACTTTCCCATATCCAAATCCGTTATTAGAATCTGATAATCTGTCTTCATAAAAATGATAAACCCCTTTTGCATTAACTATTTGGTTTAAGTCCGCTTTCCCATCTTCCATTAACGCCATTAATGTTGCCAACTTGAATGTTGACCCAGGAACTGTTTTAGAACCAACGGCATGGTTATACATTTCATAATACTGACCATCACCTGCTAGCGTTAAATTTGCTATTGCTTTAATATAACCAGTCTCCACCTCCATCAATACAACAGAACCATGCCTAGCACCTTGATACTCTAACTGTCTTAATAATTCGTTTTCTGCAACATCTTGAATATTAATATCGATAGCCGTAATAACATCAGCCCCATTTACAGGGTCTTTTATATAATCACCAGCAGGCTTCCAAGACCCATTAACCCTCTTTTTAATGATTGTCCCATATTCCCCTTGTAAGTAATCATTATAAGCTCCTTCAATACCAACCATACTATTATTATCTCGAACATAACCTAAAGTACGTCTCGCTAATAAACCATGAGGCTTATGCTGCTTACTATAACGTTCAACAATAAATCCACCTTTATACTTTCCTTTCCTTAAAATTGGAAAATTCTTAACCTTTTGATATATCGTATATTTTGCCTTATTTTTTAATCTAAAATATTGATTTTCTGCTGTCTTTGCTTTACGCAACTTAACTTCCCATTCACTCTTTGAACGTTCTGGAAACAATTGTGATAAATACCAAGACAAAGAATCCACATTATCGTCAAACAAATCTTTGCTCACCACTTTTAAATCCATATGCAAATCATATAGAGGTATTGACGTTACCAAAACACTTCCGTCTTCAGTCAAAATCCTACCGCGCAAAGGCGCAACAGAATCTAATCGCTCAGCTAACACAGATGTAGCAGTTGAATCATTTGAATTTAATGCAGGCTGAACTACACCACCATACTGAATAGCAACCACCCTAAACACTACAACAACCATTAAGACTGTTATCAATACATAAAGCATATATGCTTTTACCGCTATGTTTTTGTTTTCTGACACTTATTTAAAAACGTACTTGTTAACTTTTATTTTTTTGGGAGGATCGATACTTTCAGTCAACCCTGATTCTTTTAACCTATTTGCCACTTGTGTTTGACGACTCAATCTATTATACTCACTCCCTAAAGTGAAGTATTCAGAATTTAACTCTCCTAAATCCTTCTCTAACTTTGATTCTTCCTTTGCTATCGACTCAGTATAATACCCCCAACCAATTAAGACAACTAGTAGAAACCCAACAAATCCAACAAATGGTAAATTATCAACCAATGTTTTCTCTGACAAAAAGTCTCCACTTAAAATCTTAACTATTGACCTGTTCGACTTCTTTTTTTGTTTAGTAGTCGACTTAGCTTTTGGTTTAGATTTTTCAACTTTATTTTCTATGTAAGTATTATCATCCATTTTTTGTAGCCACTCTCATTTTTGCACTTCTCGCTCTAGTATTTCTAACATTCTCGTCAGGAGTTGGAATAATAGGCTTTCTATTTACAGCCGACAATGGTTTCTCTACATTCCCAAACATATCTTGCTCTACTTTTCCATCAAATTTTCCAGAACGAATGAAATTTTTAACTAACCTATCTTCAATTGAATGATATGAAATAACAACTAATCTCCCTCCAGGTTTCAATACCTGAGCAGCCTGCTCCAACATATCTTCCAAAGCACCCATCTCATCATTAACTTCAATTCTAATTGCTTGAAAAATTTGAGCTAAAAATTGATTTTGTTTTTTACCTTTCACCAAAGGCTCCATCAAACCAACCAAATCAGCAGTTGTTTCAATCGCCTTTTGTCTTCTTGCCGTAACTATTGTCGGCACCACTTTACCTACATTTTTTAAATCAGCATATGAATTAAACACACGATACAATTCTTTATCAGTATACTTATTAACCACTTTAAAAGCTGTTAAGTCAGCATTTTGATTCATCCTCATATCCAACTGACCGGTTGAACGAATCGAAAACCCTCTTTCAGCTTCATCAAACTGATGAGAAGACACACCTAAATCAGCTAAGATTGCATCAACCTCATCCAACTCATGGTATTTTAAGAAATTTTTTAAAAAACGGAAATTAGCATTTACAAACACTAATTTTTCATCATCAACAATATTATCTAAAGCGTCATCATCTTGATCGAACGCCACCAAGAACGAATCATCACTAATGTTTTTTAAGATTTCTTTAGAGTGGCCACCACCTCCATAAGTAACATCTACAAAGACATTACCTTCATTCAATTTCATTGCTTCAATCGATTCATGAAACAATACTGGTACGTGATATATTTGTTTATCCATTATCCGGTTCAAGTTCTCCCATCACTTCATCAGCCAAATCTGCAAAATCCGACATACTCCCCTCCATCAATTCTAAATATTCGTCTTTACTCCAAATCTCAATCCTGTCGTTATAAGCTGTAAGCATGATTTCACGTTTTAATCCGATTCTTTTCATCAAGTCAGTTGGCACTAACACACGACCAGCCTTATCTAAAGCTAATTGTTTTGCCCCTTGATGAAACAATCTATAAAACTGTCTGTTCTTAGGTTTGAATAAATTCAATTTTGATAACTTTTCACTCACTTTATCCCACTCATCCATAGGATACAATGTTAAACAGTTTTCAAAACCTTTATTCAACATAAAAACTTCATTGGCCAATGGAGACAATTGTTTCCTCAATCCTGAAGGGAAAAGAAATCTCCCTTTAGCATCAATTTTACATTCATATTCTCCTACTAATCCAGCCATATTTACTTTTAACTACAGTATTTCAACTTTTCGTATTGGTTTTAAAGATGTAAAGATATTTATTTATCCCCACTTTTTACCACCGAATTTCAGTTTGTTGATAACTTTACCGTTTACAATAGAACGAGAAATATTTAGAAAAGTTACAAAACCCCTTATTTAATCAGTATTTATACGAAAAACTTAAAAGTGGGAAGAAGTGGGTTATCAACATAATATTAACACTTACTTTCAACTAACCACACCTTATTCTCACCTAACACACCTCTCGCTAACAAACTGAAAACAGGATAAATACAGTACTATTTCAATCAATAAATATTTAACACCACTTTTAATTAGTACATTTTTAAAGACTCTTTTTAAGCGGAAATTAAAAACACAAAATCGTTCATCAATTAGTCTTAAATAATATCTATATCCACATAAATAAAATTGATGTAATTTGTGGACAACTAATTATTATCTATATCAATTTTCTATGTAAATTTGCACGAGAATTTAAAAATTAAATCAAATAAAAAAATATAATTATGGCAGTATTAGTAGGAAAAAAAGCACCCTCATTTTCAGCACCAGCAGTGATTAATGGAATGGAAGTAACAGAACACTTCTCATTAGATCAGTATATTGGAACAAACCACGTAGTATTATTCTTTTACCCAAAAGATTTTACATTTGTTTGCCCTTCTGAGCTACATGCTTTTCAATCAAAACTAGCAGCTTTTGAAGAAAGAGGATGTAAAGTTGTAGCCTGTTCTACAGACACACAAGAATCTCACTGGGGTTGGTTACAAATGGCTAAAAATGACGGTGGAATTAAAGGTGTTAAATATCCAATTATTGCAGATACAAACAAAACTATTTCTGATGCATTTGATGTATTAGTTGGTGAATATTCGTATGACGAAAATGGTACTTTAGCTGCATCTGATGTAATGATTGCTTACAGAGGTTTGTTCTTAATTGACAAAGAAGGAATTGTAAGACATCAAGTTGTAAACGATTTACCTTTAGGTAGAAATGTTGATGAGGCTTTAAGAATGGTTGACGCTTTACAATTTGTTGAGGAACATGGAGAAGTTTGTCCAGCAGATTGGAACAGAGGTGATTCAGGAATGACTGCAACTCATGAAGGTGTAGCTGATTACTTAGCGAAAAACTAAAAAAAGTTATCTTTTGCTCAACTTCTAAGTTGTCTTAAAAATATAATTCAATCACAAGCGCTTGGTTGTTCAATTATTATTTTTTTGACTCTGTCTTGAATTAGAACAAAATATAACGTTTTAAATACATTGAAACCTCATTAGAATTTATTTCCAATGAGGTTTTTTTCATTAGATCGTTTTAAATGAAACATTAATATACCAACAACCTCTCCATCACTTCCCAAATAATTTCAGAAGATTTTTGCCATGAAAATAATTTAGAACGTTCTAACCCTTTCTCTCTTAATGTATTTTGAAGCTCGGTATCACCAATTAGCGTTTCCATAGCTTTAGCTATGTCCTTCACACTAAAAGGGTCCACAACCACCCCACAATCACCAACTACCTCAGGTAAAGATGTTACATTAGACGTAATAACAGGCGTACCACAACGCATAGCTTCCACTAATGGAATTCCAAACCCTTCAAAATAAGACACCAATAACAACCCTTTTGCGGCTGCTACAATTTCTACAACATTCTCAATTGGTAAATGCCCAGTAAATATTACATCTTTTTTATGGCGTAATTTTTCAAAGTCACTCGTATCTTTCTCTGATTTAAATAATTTTTCGCCTATAATAATTAATTTTAGTTCTGAATTTTTTTCTGATTTGAATTGGTCAAATGCCTGAAGCAGTCTCTCAGTGTTTTTTCTTGCATGTAAAGCACCAACATAAACAAAGTAGTCAACATTATCTGTATACCTTTTTTTCACGCCTAACTGCTTAGAAATTGAAAATGGTTTAAACTTATCGCTTCCTCCATTATATGCAACCGTAATTTTATTCTCTTCAATTCCGTATTGCTTTATAATATCTTGCTTTGAGAATTGGGAAACTGTAATAATATGATTTGCCTTTTTTGCAAACAATGGAAAATGTTTTTTATAATACCTTCTTAAAGCTGTTGGTAAATCTTGAGGATAGTGTTCAAAATTCAAATCATGAATCACTCCTAATTGTTTCACTTTAGTTTTTAAAGATAAGTACCCATCCGGAGAAAAAAACAAATCAATCTTATATTTCTTCAACGCTCTAGTCACAGAAAAATCAAACCATATTTTATACAAAACAGGATGCCTTGCTGGAGGATATAAAACAACAGGTACTACATTCTTAGAAAAGATAAATTTAGAATCAAACGGTCTATCAAAAAAGAAATAAAATTTATGTTCTGGATGTTGTTCTACTATTCTTTTAACTACTTCAAACGTAAACCAACCAAACCCTTCCATTTTATGTGGCAATAGGAATCTCGTATTTATGGCTATATTCATGTTAATTTGAATAATTAATCTATTAATACCTCTAAAAGCTTTACTACCTCTTAGTTTATTGCGCTAAGTTAAATCTCAATGCTAAACCTGCTCTAGTATTTGCTGTTGGATAAGATGTTGAAAGAATTGGTGTATTAACCACTCTATCGTAATACATCCTAACATTCAAGTTTTTCCCAAAATTATAATCAATTGATGATTTAATAGAATACATATTTTGTCCTGAAGTAGCCTGTGCTGTGTTTTCAATAATATTTCTACTAATTGAAACACTATTTCGAATAGATAAATCAAATCTGAAATTTAAATCACTCTTTAAAGCTTTCCCCATAAATTTAAATGGCAATTTCACCTCTGAAAATTTATACCCCGTACCAAACACCCATTCGCTTCCTCTCATTTCTGTAATTTGAGAATTGGCGATATTTAATGCTAAACTTCTATCTTTCTTATATTCTACTTTAGTAATTAAACCGTTTTTCTTAATAATCCAAGTAGCATCCACTCCTAAAAACGGTGCAAATTGTTCAGAAATTGTAATTTGTTGAATTTGCTTATCTGCAATAAAATTATGTGAATCATCTCTTAAATGATTACCTGACGCATCCCTAGCTCCAAGATTTGTTGAGAAATTAGAAATAGAAGTTGTTGAACGGTACGCATGTTTCAATGTGAAATTTCTTACATATTTCTTCATGAATTTATACTTAGACAATCCATCATATCTAATATCCCAATTTGGTAAAGGTAACTGCTTAAATACATCTGTAAATTTACCTGACTTCCCTTTCCCAGTATATGCTGCTAAGAAAGATCCAATTAATACATCTTGCTGATTTGCACCAAACCCATCATAATATCCATCTTCATTTAATCCAGCACCTTCATCTTGACCTAACGTCTGAGACACATCTTTTCTTAAGCTTCTCATTTCAGTAAATATATCAGAAACGTATGTAGAATCAAAAGTAGTAAATGATGTATTCCATGTAATGGTTGTGAAATTCAGATTACCCGTGTTAATCGGATTTTGATAACCCCAATCTCCACCATTTTCAAGATCTAAAGAATCTTCAATAAAACGGTAATAACTGTTTTGATTTTCAGATTCCGTTCTGTTTAACGACAAGTTTATACTAAAGTACTTCAATGGTTGAATCGTTGCTTTTAAACTATAATTTTGAGTGTGCGCTACCGTATGTTGTGTGTTAATTTGAGAGTTTTTAACTAACCAATTATTATTAGCAGCAAATGGCGCATAAGAAGAATCCGCTCCCCAAATATTTGTTGGATTACCAAATAAATCATAGTTCTGACGACCAGAAACGAATCCAAAACTAGGTGCATTAAACTTATTATCTAATCCAGCGACTGTTGTTTCTCCATTAAACCCAGGTAACAACATACCATCAGTCACAGAATAATTATAATTAAGATTTCTTACTGCCATAACAGCTCTAACAACACCTTTAAGAATAGGATTAATTTCTTCTTTTTTCTTCTTCTTTTTCTTACCTTTTTCGTCCTCTTCTTTTTCTTTTCCACCCTTACCATCACTTCTAGATCCTCTTTTAGCCGTTTGAGTTTTTTTCTTACCCCCTCTAGAATTATTCACTTTTTTAAAGAATCCAACTTTATTGTATAATGTAACTAGATTAAACTGTCCATTAATACTAAAGTTTCTTGAATTTTGGACCGTATTCCCAAAGTCCACCTGAGACAATGGTGCTCTTTGCCAATCATAACTACTTCTTACCTTAGCTGTTGCAGAAATCCAATCTGTCATTGGAAATTTATTAAGTGGTACTTTATAAGAAAAATCATAATTATGACCATAATTTTTAGTGAACCCACCTAAACTTATGGAATCTATTTTTTCAGCAGTACTAATAAATGGGTTAAACGTATTCTTCAATATTCGGTTATAATCAGTTGCATTTTGTTGCTCAGACAGAACATCAGATTCACTATCTATATTACCTTGTGGCTCTCTCACTATCGCCTGATTATTTGCAGCAAATGAGAATTTCAAATTCTTAGTAAAATCATACTTCAAAGTATATGCTCTATCCCATGTAAAGTTTTTATAGTAGGTTGGTAAAAACACAAAATTAGTATCTAATGCATTTCTATTCTGACGAACATTAAGCATTCTCTGTAAGTTGTTATTAAAAGAAAGCGATTTTGGACCTAAGTAAAAATTAACATCCTTAACTAATCTCAACCATTTCGATTTTTTTAAGAAACTTACTTTTTTAAATGGCTCAATTAAAAGAGGTTTAGCTGAGAACGCATAATTTAATCCACCTCTATAGGTTTTAGTCCTATCTTCCTCTGTATTAATATCTCTTCTATACAATTCATTATAAGAATACGTTAAAGATAAATTTTCAACATCCCAAATTCGAGCAGTCTTACCAGCCTTTCTAGCTTTTCTGATGTTCGTTACATTAAATGAACGCCTCACCGTCAAATCTCTTGAATTATCAACTTTCGATTTTCTAACTGTAGGATCTGTGTACTCTGTTAACCTAACATCCGGTGCTAACAAATCGTATTCAGGATCAATAGCATTTACAGAATATCCTAAATAAAGT
>Ga0209395_1004269_pt1 | contig 16959 bp, 12 predicted proteins | sample GOMGulsemesocosm_3_FD_184635 | JGI IMG/M metagenome (GOLD analysis project Ga0209395, IMG submission 184635) | Methane-oxidizing microbial communities from mesocosms in the Gulf of Mexico - GOM9D Gulf of Mexico (SPAdes) (version 2) | ecosystem: Environmental > Aquatic > Marine > Cold seeps... | reverse complement strand
GTCTTCCCATAATTATAATTCGATATAGTGTTTAATATTTGACTTTAATGTAAAAAAATATTGGATGTTCTATCCAATATTTAAAATCAATTGGACAAAGATACAATAACTTTTGCTGATATATACGACAATATAATAGATTATCGTTATTGCTTTATAGTTTATCTTATATTTTTAATAAACTCACAATCGTCAGATGGAATTAATCTTTCATTGTAAATCCTACCTTGATGGTAACTTGCCATCTACCAACTTCACCATCAACTATTGAACCTCGTGTTTCCACAACTTCAAACCATCTTAAATTTTGAATAGACCCTGATGCTTTTGCTAAGGCATTTAGTATGGCATCATCGCTAGAATCTTCCGATGTACCTATAATTTCAATTTTTTTATATACGTGATCGTCCATAGTGTGTGAGTTTTAGATTAATAAATTACTTCAAGTTACGAAATTTAAAGCTAAATATTTTCTTTATCGGTGTTTTAATTAACCGATAGAAACCCTTGTTTTATGAAGACAACTCCAAATTATTCTAATGTCTTAATGGCCGCCTCGGCACAGCGTTCTCCATCCATGGCTGCTGAGACAATACCTCCGGCATAACCACCACCTTCACCACAAGGAAATAATCCCAGTACTTCAGGGTGTTCCAAATTGTCCTTTCTTGGAATATTTACAGGAGAGGAGGTTCGTGATTCTACACCAACAATATTCGCTTCAGAAGTATAATAGCCATTCATTTTTTCTCCGAAAGCAGCAAACCCCTTTCGTAATCGACTTCCAATGAGTTTAGGAAGTAAGGAGTGCAATGGAGCCGATTTTAATCCAGGCTGATAAGAGGTGTCATTTAATGTATTCGATAATTTACCTTCTACGAAATCTGTTAAGCGTTGGGCAGGAGCAACTTGACTGCGTCCACCAGCAGTGAAGGCTAATCGTTCCAAATCTTTTTGATACTCCAAGCCTTTCAATACTCCATGTTGCTCATATTTGTGAAGATCTTTATCTGCATTAATCTCAACGACAATCCCCGAATTTGCAAATGGATTATTACGTTTGGAAGGTGACATTCCATTGACAACAACTTCACCATTTGCCGTTGCAGCAGGAACAATAAAGCCGCCAGGACACATACAAAATGAATAAACGCCTCTATCATTAACTTGATGAACTAGGCTATATGAAGCCGCAGGCAATAATTCGTCTCGCTGTTCTTTACAATGATATTGAATAGAATCTATGATGTGTTGTGGATGTTCAACACGGACTCCCATAGCAAAAGACTTTGCTTCTAAGGCAATATTTTTTCTATGTAATAAATAATAAATATCACGCGCCGAATGGCCAGTAGCTAAAATAACCGCCTCAGCAGCCATCTCCTTATTATTTTGAAGTTGAATTGCTTTGATCTGATTATCTTTAATAATAAAATCGATAACCCGACTTTCAAAATGAACCTCGCCACCATAATTTAAAATAGTCTCACGAATATTCTGAACAACTCTTGGTAATTTATTAGTGCCAATATGTGGGTGAGCGTCTATTAATATTTGTTCTGTTGCACCATGAAACACTAAATTTTCAAAAATACGACGAACATCACCTCGCTTTAAACTTCGTGTGTATAGTTTGCCATCAGAATAGGTTCCAGCACCGCCTTCACCAAAACAATAGTTAGAATCTTCATTAACATCATGAAATTGGTTTATGGCCCGTAAATCACGACGTCTATCCTTAACATTTTTCCCACGTTCTAATACAATAGGTTTATATCCTAATTCTATGCATCGTAGTGCTGCATACATTCCTGCAGGTCCAAATCCAATGATATGAATTTCTTTTGCGTTGGAGACATCTTTATAGTCAAAGACATATTCTGATGATTCTGGAGCAGGTTCATTGATGTAGACTGCGATTTTATAGTTAAAAACAATCACAGATTTACGAGCATCTATCGACTTTCGCAATATTCGTATTGCCGAAATTTCTCCAGAATTAATATGTAATTGCTGAGCAGCTTTTAGTTTTAGAATGCCTTCTTTTTTTTCTTGTTTAAGCGGAACTCTAACTTGAATGTCTTTAACCATAAATGCAAAACTACTCAAATAATATTTGCTGATAAAAAGAAATAGAAATTCAATCTTTAATTTGTGCTTTCATTGGATATATGTTTGTACTTTTGTTGTCGATTTAATAAAATTCAACTACAAATAAAATCATATGAGTTCATACGATGTAGCCGTTATTGGCTCTGGACCTGGAGGTTATGTAGCAGCGATCCGTTGTGCACAACTTGGAATGAAAACTGCAATTATTGAGAAATATTCTACCCTTGGAGGTACTTGTTTAAATGTTGGGTGTATTCCTAGTAAAGCCCTATTAGATTCTTCACATCATTATGAGGATGCTGTAAAGCATTTTGAAGAACACGGGATTGAAATCCCTGGAGATATCAAAGTCAATCTTGAAAAAATGATTGCACGTAAACAATCTGTAGTAGATCAAACAACAGGCGGTATTGATTTCTTAATGAAAAAGAATAAGATCGATGTTTATGAAGGATTAGGGAGTTTTAAAGATGCTACCCATATCACAATTTCTAAAGCCGATGGTTCTTCTGAAGAGATTGAAGCTAAAAACACGATTATAGCTACTGGGAGTAAGCCTTCGAATTTACCATTTATCAATATTGATAAAGAACGTGTTATCACTTCAACAGAAGCCTTAAAACTTAAGGAAATCCCGAAACATTTAATTGTTATTGGTGGCGGGGTTATTGGTTTGGAGTTAGGACAAGTTTACAAACGTCTTGGAGCCGAAGTTACTGTTGTAGAGTATTTGGATAGAATCATTCCAACGATGGACGCTGGTTTGTCTAAAGAGCTTAATAAAGTATTGAAAAAGCAAAAATTCAAAATCAATGCCTCACATAAAGTGAAATCTGTGGAGCGTATTGGTGATGAGGTTATTGTTAAAGCCGGCAATAAAAAAGGAGTTGAAGTAGAATTTAAAGGAGACTATTGTTTAGTTTCTGTAGGACGTCGTCCATATACTGACGGATTAAATGCTGAAGCAGCGGGTGTAAAAATCAACAATAGAGGTCAAGTTGAAGTTAACGATCATTTACAAACCAGCGCTTCAAATATTTATGCTATTGGTGATGTGATTAAAGGAGCGATGTTAGCACATAAAGCTGAAGAAGAAGGTGTTTTTGTCGCCGAATCTTTAGCAGGTCAAAAACCACATATTGATTATAACTTAATTCCTGGTGTTGTGTACACATGGCCAGAAGTTGCAGCAGTTGGTAAAACAGAAGAACAGTTAAAAGAAGCTGGTGTTGCTTATAAAACAGGGCAATTTCCAATGCGTGCCTTAGGTAGAAGTAGAGCGAGTATGGATTTGGACGGATTTGTGAAAATTCTTGCTGATGCTACTACCGATGAAATTTTAGGAGTACACATGGTTGGTGCTCGTGCAGCAGATATGATTGCTGAAGCAGTTGTAGCGATGGAATACAGAGCTTCTGCTGAAGATATTTCAAGAATGTCACATGCACATCCAACATTTACTGAAGCTATTAAAGAAGCAGCGCTTGCGGCGACTGAAAATAGACCACTTCATATATAATATTAAGTCAAAAAATAATTATATTATTACATGATATGTAACCCCTTAATGCCTATGCGTTAAGGGGTTTTTTCATGAATGAAGGATGTATATTCTTTAGATAGTCGTAGGTATTGATTGTGTTAATGAATTATTTTTAATATCTTAGAGGAAGATAGTAAGCACAGAATTTCTCCCTTTGAAATTTGTTCCCTTACAAAATCTATAAAGGTTTCAGCGTATTATAGAGACCTTATTTGACTATCCTTTACATGTTATGTTATTTTTAAAATAACATATTATGAAAACAAAATTACTTTTAATTGTATTAGTATTGATGAGTCATTTGGTTGTATCTCAAACCACTGAAATTCCGGATGAACATTTTGAGCGCACCCTTGTAGAACAAGGTATTGACACTGACGGTTTGGTTAATGGATATATACTAAACAGTGATGTAAAATTGGTGACTTCATTAGATTTACATAATAAGAAAATAAAAGATCTAACTGGCATTGAAGTGTTTACATCACTTAGTTATCTGAACTGTATTGATCTTAATTTATCGCATTTAGATGTAAGTAAAAATATTGGGCTTGTTAATTTATTTACGAATGTAAATGATTTAACCATTGATATCATTAATCTTAATTCCTTTGTTTGGTTTGATTAAGTAAACCATTGATTTATTGTGATTAGTCTAACAATGTTTTAGTCAACCAATCAAAATGTTCATTTAATTGTGCTTACTTATTAAAATAATAGAAAACGCAATATTAGTTGGGTTTTCTATTATTTTATCTCAATAGTGGCAGTAGCCCAGCTCTTTTTCATCAAAGATTCCATTCCTAACGCATTTTCAATGACATTGAGGTCATAACATTTACTTGTTATTTAACAGATCAATGCATTGCGTTTACAGATTAAAGTTTCAAAGCCGTGACTCCTATGTCATATTTGCATTATTAATTCTAATCATAATGTAAAATGAAAAAATTGGTGACACTTGTCATATTCATAATAGTATCCACTTCGATGGCTCTTGCGCAGAAAACACAATTAAAGGGTGTTGTTTTAGACGCACAAACTCAGGAGGAAATTGCATTTGCAACTATAGCGGTATATAATAATTTAGAAATTGTTGACGGAAATTCTGCCGATGAAAAGGGCAGATTTCAATTGATAACGGATAAAAAGTTAACCCATATTGAAGTTAGTTTTATAGGGTATAAACGCAAACAATTACAAGTTTCAGATTTTGAAAACTCAAAAGAATTGGTCATAGAACTGGTTATTGATGAGGGAAATCTGGAAACAATAATTATTGATGGAAAACTCAGTACTACCCAAATAAAAATTGATAGAAAGATTATAAACTTAGGGAGTGATATACAACAAGCAGGTGTAAACGCCTTGGAGGCTTTTGATCAAATTCCCGAAATACAAACAGATATTGCTTCAGGTACCATTTCATTACGAGGGAGTGACAATGTTCGGGTTTTAATAAATGGAAAACCCTCATCATTAAGTGCATCAGAGGTGCTCAAACAATTACCGGCGGCTTACATTAATAGGGTCGAAATAATTACGTCTCCTTCTGCCAAATATCAAGCCGATGGTATTTCTGGGATTATTAATATCATTTTGAAAAAGAAAAGTAGTTTAGGATTAAACGTTTCACTTAACAGTAGTGTAGGGACAAAAAGGCATAGCTATGGTATTTCAGGAAACTATAATAATGATGTTGTAAATTTTAGATTAAATGCTTCTAAATCAGCTCAAAAAACCATTGATGATCAGGCTATCTTTAGAACGTTTACTAACGGATATACTGAAAATATTTTTACACCTTATAAATTTGATGGTACCGTTTATAATGTTTCTTCTGGGATGGATATTTACATTAAAGACAAGCATGAACTGTCTTTTGAAATTGACTATATAGAAGATACCCATGATTATAATAATAACTCAAGTTATACAAATGTTAGAGATGCCAATGATTATGAATCACTAAGAGTGAGTGATCATTTTCATTATAACACAATTTTTAACACCAATTATAGGTTGAAGTTTGACGAGAATAGCCATTTCTTAGAATTAGACTATAATTTGAATATTAGTAATAATGATTACCCTTTATCCGATATTAAAAATGACATGCTGTTGAGCAAACAGTTTTTAACTGAAGACTTCGTGCTTCAAGCTTTGGCAATGGATTATACCTTGCCTATTGGTGATAAGGTAATTATTGAAACAGGTTTAGCATGGAATACACAAGCTCTGGAAAGTCGACGTATATTTTCTTCGGAAGAAGAGGGTGAAACGAATAATCTATTTAATTATGACGAACACTTATTAGGTGCTTATGTCATGTCGAAATTTTCGTTTGGGGTATTTAATTTTCAGGCAGGATTAAGATATGAATATTTTAAATCGACATCAAAAAGTGATATAGATGATGTTAAGACAAATCAAAAATTTTCTAATGTGTTTCCATCGTTGCATATGTCTTATAATTTTAATGAAAATAACATCTTAAATTTGGGGTATAGTAGACGAATTTCAAAACTAAATTTTCATCATGTTAATGCATTTCAAGTTGTAAATCCACTATTTGTATGGGAGTATAATCCCGACATTACACCCGAGTTTAGTGATAATATTGAATTGAGTTATCAAAAAAATTTGAATGGATTTAATCTTGGGCTAACCACTTTTTATCGTTATAGAAAAGATGTTGTTTTATGGACAGAATCTGCTCTTAATGATATGCAGATTTTTAGATATGAAAATTCTGGTGTTTTTAATTCTTATGGATTTGAAGTTACTTCAAAATATAGGATTGCATCATTTTGGGATACAAGAATTACAGCAAATTATTATTTTACTCAAATAGAGCAAAGTAATAGGGTTACCTGGGATGAAACCTATTCTTCAACAATTCAATTTAAAAATACAATTGATATTAATAAAAAGATTACAGCCGATATAACATATCTTTATTTGCCAAAACGACAAAGCGCATTTAATTACGTAGAACCAAGAAATAGACTGGATTTATCTGTTAGAGGTAAATTCATTAATAATAAATTATTAGTTAATTTACGCGTTGTTGATGTTCTAAATAGCAATCAATTTAAAAGGATAGGTAAAACAGCGAATTTAAATCAAACTACCATATGGGATTTTCAATCACAAACATCAAATTATCTCTTAAGTTTGAATTATAATTTATTTGAAAACAATGGAAAAAACAGACAACGAAAGGATAGACAATATAATGAGGCTCCTTTAGACTAATATAATATTCATGATAAAAGATGTTACTAAAAAAGTGAGTTTTCTAAAACTAATGCAAAAAAGAGAGCTTTTTATGCATGTTATTTTTTGGATTATTTATTTATCTTTTCCCTTTTTAAAAGCCATAGGGAAAGGAGGATATCCTTCGTTTTATAGCGAATTGAACGACCTGTTTTTTGGGATGATTATATTTTATATTTCTTATCTATTATTTTTTCCTTCTAGAAAAAAAATACGAAATGGATTATTGCTGTTAATTGTGTTCTGTATTGTTGGCTATTTAAATTTAAAAATGCATAACTGGATGTTTAAAGGCACGCACGTAGAAGCGTTCTGGTATTATTCTTTAAGTTATATTTCAACCTATTCAATTCTTGCTTTGTTTGCGTATGTGCTCTATTCTTTGAAAGATGCTTATAAAAAGCAAATAGCATTAGATGACGCCAATTTAAAAAAGCAACAGGCAGAGTTAGAAGGATTAAAAGCGCAAATAAACCCGCACTTTTTATTCAATACTCTGAACACAATTTATTCCAGTGCATTAAAGAATGATATTAAAACCGCAGAATTAATTTTAAAATTATCTGATAATTTCAGATATATGCTACATGAGGGGCAACATAAATATGTCCCGCTGAAAAAAGAAATTTCACACTTAAAAGGGTATATTAATTTGCAGGAAGAACGTCTAAGAGACAAGGTATCCATAAATTTTAATGTAGAGATTGATAATGATGAACAAGAGATTGCGCCTTTATTGTTAATTTCCTTTGTAGAAAATGCATTTAAATATATAAGTTTGTTAAAGGGGAATAATCACAGTCTGAAAATTGGAATTAGCCTAAAAGATAATACGTTTAAGTTTTATTGTGAAAACCCTTATAATCAAGACGCTAAAGAGGATGCTGAAGTGAATTGGCAAGAAAGTGGTATTGGCATAACAAATACCAAAAAACGATTGGCTTATTTATACCCTAATAAACATATTCTGAATATAGAAAACGAAAACTCACTTTATAAAGTTAACCTTCACATAGAATTATGATCCATTGTTTAATTTTAGAGGATGAAAAGCCAGCTCAGGAGGTTTTACAAGACTATATTGATAAGACACCTTTTATTGATTGTATTGGCATTTATGAAAGCGGCTTGGATATACCACAGGAAAAATTGCAACAGGCAGATATACTATTTCTGGATATTCAATTACCAGAGTTAAATGGGTTGTCTTTTTTAAAAACTATAGAATCACCGCCAAAAGTTATCGTGACAACCGCTTATTCCAATTATGCCGTTGATGCCTTTGATGAAAACGTATTGGATTACATGGTGAAACCATTTGCTTATGAACGCTTTTTTAAGGCCATAACACGAGCAAGAAACCTGATACAAATTGAAGATAAGGTGATCGATAAACAACTATTCCTTTATGCCGATAAAATTATTTATAAAACCTCTGCAGATGACATTTTGTATCTGAAAGCGGAGGTTGATTACGTGAATGTGGTTACTAAAGAGAAAACTATTTTAATATTGGATAGTTTACGTCATTGGGAAGAGAAGTTATTGGCATTTAACTTTGTTAGAATACATCGATCTTATATTGTCAATCTGGATAAAATTGAAAAATTATCAGGAAATCAAGTTTATATAGCGAATGCCACAATACCAATAGGTAAAGTATACAGAACAGAATTGTACACACGTATTGGCTATAAAAAATAAGATGACTTGGTTTTATTCGAAAAGAATTCCCTTAGCCACTGCCTTGGGAATTCTTTCTTTCAAGAAATTTATTTAATTTCAAAATCGGCTGTAGCCCAACTCGTTGCAATCAACTGTTCCATCTTTGAAACGTTTTCGGCATCATTAAGTCCTTGATACGCTAGTTTTAAGCCGTGATACGCCCATCCATTTTTTGGTAAACGTTTCAGGTCTTCCGCATAGGTTGCAACCGCCTCGTTGAATAACTCAGCTTTAACTTGCATAGCGCCCAAATGATGACGAATAGAAAAAAACCAATCTGGTGGCTCGTTATAGTTTAAAGCATCTTCAATAACTACTGCCTCTTTAAGTAATTGAATACTGATTGCATAATCGGATTCAGTAGCCCATATTTCGGCTTCCAAAACTTTAGAAGCGATCTGAACTAGCTCAAAAGTGGTATTGATATCCCAAATAGTGACGTCTTTTAAGCTTTCATCCTTTGCCAGTGATAATAATTGAATCAGTTCTTTTTTTGCGTTTTCAACATCGTCTTTTCCTAAATGAGCCATTCCTTCAGCGTAATGACGAATGGCCTTTACATAATTTAAGTCGTAGGTTTCCAGTTTCATGTTTAAAATGGCATCCCATTTATTAAACTTTGCAGCCACATAATAAGGAATGGTATAAAAATGCTGTAGTGTTCCCCAACCTGGTTGTTTCATAATTTCAGGATGTACATGTTCCGATACTTTATTAGCACCAATCATAGCCCAATGGCTATTGCCTTCCAGGGTTGCTGTGGCCGCCATGAAATGATAATTATGAGGGTAGTATGTAAGAGGATAAGCTCCTTGGGCATGACACAAAGTGACATAACTACTATCAGCTTCAACAGCAGCAATATTTGCAAGCGTTCCTTTGTGATATTCGCCTGAACGGATATAAATATGAGACGGCATATGCAATAAATGACCAGATCCTGGAACCAACCCATCATCAAACTTTTTTGAAGATGCATTTGCGCGCTCAGGCGTACTCGACGCTTCTACGGCATGAATATAAAAATGATGAGCTCCAGGGTGTTCAGGATTTTTTACTATAATAGTTTCCAATAAACTTACAATTTCTGGTGTCCATGATTTTTCAGAACCATCTTTTTCATTTAAATCCCACTTGTGAAGGTTCATAATCGATTCAGCATATAGAGTGCTGATTTCTGAATCTTCGGGATATGTATCATAAAGGACTTTCATCGCTTTTGAATATTTAATATCTAATGGTAATCGATCTTCTGGCGGATTTTTGGCATAGCGCAAAGCCATAGTTTCAATTAGTGCCTTTTCTTTGGCAGTAACCTTAGTGGCTAATTTAATCGCCGTTTGAATGGCTTCATATGCTCTTTCATAATTGTCATCTTCCATTCCTGCATTATAGTTAGGCCCTAAAACATAGGCATATCCCCAAAAGGCCATAGCGCAAGAAGGATCTAACTTAGTCGCATAGTAAAAGGATCGTGCTGCTTCAGCATGATTAAATCCATAGGATAAAACCATTCCCTGGTTAAAATAACGTTGCACCAACGGATTGGAAGTAGTTATTGGATAATTAACGGCATCTAGACCTTCTAGTAAAGGCGCTATATTATCTTTTTTATACCACTCTGAATCTGTTATTTGAGGTATACAGGCATATTTTGAAGGCGGTGGTGATTGTATTATTAGTTCCTGTTGGGTATTGGAATTCTTCTTACATGATACCGATAGCATCAGTATCCCTAGTGACAACAAAATTTTATTCATTCTTTGTAGTGTTTTGATTAATAGCGTGTTAAATATACAAAAATGAAACTTTCAAACAACTGTTAGATTTGTATTGTCAGTTCGAGTGATTTTCGATAGAAAATAGTATCGAGAACCGGTGTAAGTATGCTTCTCGATACAATTTTATTGCGTTGCACTTCATAAAACCACTCGAAGTGACAGTTAGAGTTATATGGTCAATTCGAGTGATTTTCGATAGAAAATCGTATCGAGAACCATGATTTACTAAGATGTTAGAATTTACTAATATTTTAGAAAATAAATAAAGCAAAACCACATTATGTTTCTAAAATGTGGCTTTTACTTTATACTAAATTGATTCAAATACAATAAGCTTAAAACAAATCATTCAATACTTTGGCTAAACGAATCCCTCCAATTTGTAATTGTGAGCGGAGCGTCGTAAGATGGTTATAAGAATAACGATAGCGTAAATTTTCTTCTCTTTTAACTGATGCGTATACTTTATTAGAGAGGATATGGGTTTCGTTAACCCAATCTATAACAGTGCCTTCCTGGATTTCTTTTACTTGTTTTTTTGTTAAAACATCTACATTTTCTGCTAATTCTTTATAACCCATGTCAAAAGAATTGATCATTTCACTATCCCAAACACGGTGAAGGTTGGAGTCTTTATAGAACCACTGTAATTTGAAATCATTACCTCCCTTATCTTCTTTAAGTCCTATATGCATGGGTTGATGTAAATCACCAATAAAATGAACCAGAAGTTTTAGGTAAAATACTTTATCTTCATCAGAGCTGTTTTTATCAGTTATGATGTTTTTACAAAAGTTGATTCCAGTAACTAAATCACCATCAGGATGTTTTTCAGAAGTTTCATAAGTAGCATCTAGTGGCATGTTGATAAAATGCCAGGTGTAAAATTCCCGATAACGTCTATCTGACTTAATTTCATCTCCAAAAGTAGAAACAAAGGCCAATGACTTTCCGTTAAGGAGCTTTTTAATCTTCCGTTTACTACTAGATTTAAGATGACTTTCAGCAATCTCACCAATAACACGATGTCCTGTAGCACCCCATCTTGGAGCTGAACTGTTGAAAGATGAACATATGATTAATAAAAGTAGTGTGTATATAAGTTTGATCTTCATTATAAATTATTGTTTCAGCTAAAATATAAATAAAGCGAAACATTTTTAGAATAGTTTTATTTATTTCTATTTTTGGAATATGCAAGAGCTACCAATTAGATTAGATTTTATTGCTTTAATATTAATTTTGGGATTATTTCTAGGGTTTTTTATATCCTTTTTCCTGATTAAAAAATCATGGAAACGGAATTTACCGAACCTTTTTATGGGGGTCTTTATATTTAGTTTGTCCCTCACAATGTTAGAAGGTTGGTTCAATTATACAGGCTATATTTTTAAGATATTATGGCTTACCAACTTCGCAGAACCTTTAAATTTCATTTTGGCACCTTTAATTTACATGTTTGTAATCTCTCAATTTGAAACTATTAAGCAAAAAGCCAATTGGTTTCACTTTTTACCTTTTGTGTTGTGGTTGGGGTATTGTGTGTTCTTTTTTATACAGTCTGATGCTACAAAATACAATTCGAACTTAGAAGTGATGCAATTGGATTTGCCACGCATAAAAGTAATAGAATTAGTTGCTGAAGATCCTTTAGGAATTAGAAACTATGTTAATCTACTAACGGGTTTGTCCTTCATTATTTATAATGCTTTGACTTTAAATCTACTTATTATAAAAGCACGGTCTTTGGAACAAACATTATGGAACACTACTAACAAAACATTAATTGCATTGCGTAATGCCCAATATCATTTTTTAATAGTAATCCTCATTTTTATTGGGGTGAAACTGTTCTTTGGTAATAATGATGTAGGTGATTATTTTATTTATTTATATGTGTCATTCATGCTGTTGATGACTATAGTACAAATAATGAATAGCTCAACATATTTCAATGATGTCTCTACTTTTTTAGAAGGCCCAGTTTTAAAATATAAAAAGTCATCCTTAGCTATAGAGGACAAAGCCATCATATTAAATGCTATCATTAACCAAATGACTGAAGAAAGCTATTATAAAAGTAGTACTGCCTCCTTATCGGGATTAGCAAAATCTATTAATGAAAGTTCACATCACGTTTCTCAGGTTATTAATGAGAAGCTCAACCAATCTTTCTTTGAGCTACTGGCTAGCTATAGAGTTGAAGAAGCAAAAGTTATTTTAAAAACAGAATTAGGAAAAAAATTCACCATTGAAGAGGTTGCTGAACAAGTTGGGTATAATTCCAAATCGGCATTTAATACGGCATTTAAGAAAATTACATCTCAAACACCTTCTACTTTTAGGGATTCGTAACCTACTGACAATCAGTTGTTATTTGTGCTTCCTTATAAACTCGAACACCTTACTTATAGGCTGATTCGTTAAACCTTACATGCTGTTTCTATTTTTGAATCATAATCAAAAAACAAACAGTTATGAATTCACTAAGTCAAACAAAAAAACAACGACAGTATTTTATCGATTGGTTACGAATAGGTCTTATTATTAGCGTATTCTTTTTCCATGTAGGGATGATTTTTAGACCCGAAGATTGGCATGTAAATAGCATTGAAACATTTCCTTTTTTGGATCCTATTATGAATTGGTTACACCTATGGCGCATGCCACTATTATTTTTAGTTTCTGGAGTTGGCACCTATTATGCCTTGGGTTTTAGAACAACGAAACAATATGTGAAAGAGCGCATAATTAGACTCTATGTTCCTCTTGTTGTTGGATTTTTCACCTTGGTACCAATGATGATATATATAGAGCGAATAGATCTTTATAATTCATTATGGGATTATTACCCGCACATGTTTGATGGGGGGCCGTATCCAGTGGGTAACATCTCATGGCACCACATGTGGTTTATTGTATATTTATTGGCAATTTCCTTAATAATTGCGCCATTTATAAAATACTCTAAAAGTGACCATTTCAATAGACTTAGAAATAAATTAGTGGCAATTGCATCAAAAAAAATGGGCTTAAATTGGGTATTACCAGTTTTAATTACTTCTCAATTAATCCTAAGGCAATATTTTCCTAATAGTACCCATGCCTTATTTAATGACTGGGCGTATTTTACATATTATTTGTTATTCTTTTTAAGTGGTTTTGTATTATTTACTAGTGATCAACTCATTCAAGCCGTTGCCAGACAACGACGCTTATATTTGATACAAACAGTAATTTTTTCCGTGCTATTATTTAAAGTAGGAACCATTTTTAAGTCTGCTATAATTATTGAATATGCCTATACAATTATTGGAATTTGTATGGCTTGGTCTTGTGGTCTTGTCGCAATAGGATATTCAAGAATCTATTTTAACAAAGATCATAAACTTCGAAAAATATTAAATGAAGCTATTTATCCATTTTACTTATTGCATCAACCGGCCCTAATTTTTGTGGGATATGTGGTATTGCAATGGAACATCTCCTTTGTATTGCAAGCCGTATTAATTATTCTGTTGTCGTTGGTTTCAATAGTTGTAACTTATTGGTTTATAATACGAAGGTTTAATGTGTTAAGAATTTCCTTTGGAATGAAAAAAAGACCTAAGTCAGAAATTCATAGCGTAGAAAGAGAAAATAATGTATTCGCATTAGATAAATAAAAGTCAGCATAAAAACCAAACGAATAGCAAATGAAACTCTTTAGAAATATTAGACAAGTAATGATTAAAGAAGGAAATTTAAAAAGATACCTTATATACGCAGTAGGTGAAATTTTGCTTGTTATGATTGGAATTAGTTTGGCTTTTCAAGTCAGTAATTGGGATGACAATCGTATAAGAAATAATGCAGAAATTAGATATTATGAAAATATTAAAGCTCAAATAGCGGATGATAAAGAGTTAATCCAAAGCCAGATGGAATTTAATAATCATTATATGAAAGAGTTTAAGTATGCAAATGCCATTATAGAAGACAATGATAGATCAAAGATGGATACTCTAGGAATTATAATTAGAGACCTCACGCAGTATTCAGATTTTGATAAGCAAGGCAATATATATGAAACAATGGTGAATAGCGGGGAAGTTAAATTACTACAAAACCATGAAATTGTTAATGGGATAAGAGAGTTGGAAGAACGTTATATTTATATTAACAGGATGGAGAACATTCATTATGACGCTATGATGAAACATGTAGTATCCGTTATAAATCCGATTATAAAATATACCACTGCCGAAATTAAAAAACCTGATATTGTGTTTACTTATGAATTTCAGAATCTCTTAGTAATACTTATGCAAGTCATGGAAGAAAAAGATAAAACCTATAAAGAGGCCTTAAATGAAATTGAGAATGTGACTGCATTAATTGATACTGAACTCCTAGAACAATAATCTTATATCCTTCTTCTCCTAAAATTATATTTGTTAATACCTATGTACGTCCTTGAATATGTGCTAAAATTTGTATTAAGCATAAAAACCTGGTGTCAACTTACAAGGAAGGACCAATTCATGGTGTCATCTTCCAATATGGAGCGTCTGCAATCGTTGTGATATCTTATGTTTGCAAAAAAATCATTAATCAACAATCAAAAAACGAATAATCACGAATGAAAAAAATAATCTTGCTATGCATGTTATGTACATCTTTATTAAGCGCTCAGGAAAATTTCACCTTGAGTGGCATAATAAAAGATGCTAGTAATGGAGAAACCGTATTTGGGGCTTCCATATTTTTAAAAAGTACAACTATTGGAGCCGTAAGTAATGAATATGGATTCTTTTCTATTACTGCACCAAGTGGTACTTATTCTTTAATCGTGTCCTATTTAGGGTATGCAGAAAAGAATCAAGAAATCATATTGAATAAAAATCAAAAAATAGATTTTGAAATAACCGAAACCTCTACTCAATTGGAAGCCGTGGTGATTACTACAGAAGAATCTGAACGTGTGAATCTAAGGACACCACAAATGAGCGTGTCAAAAGTAAAAGTAGCGACAATTAAAAAAATGCCCGTTGTACTTGGAGAAGTTGATATTATAAAATCCATACAGATGTTACCAGGAGTGACTAATAATGGTGAAAGTTCTAGCGGATTCAATGTTAGAGGAGGGGCTGTAGATCAGAATTTGGTATTACTTGATGAAGCTATTATTTATAATACCTCACATTTATTGGGGTTTTTCTCGGTATTTAATGCAGACGCTATAAAGGATGTGAAATTGTATAAAGGAGGTATTCCTGCTAGATTTGGAGGCCGTGTTTCCTCAGTGTTAGATGTGCGTCAAAAGGACGGTAATAGCAAGAGTTTCAACCTTACTGGTGGGATTGGTGCGATTTCAAGCCGATTGGCAGCTGAAGGTCCATTATTTAAAGATAGAGGGTCCTTTTTAGTAGCAGGAAGGGGCTCATATGCGCATTTATTCATGAAGTTGGCAGGGGAGGAAAATAGTGTTGGATTTTACGATTTAAATTTAAAAACCAACTACAAGATAAATGAGAATAACAAACTCTATCTTTCAGGGTATTTTGGTAGAGATAATTTTGATTTTGCAGGAGCTTTCGAGAGTAGTTATGGAAATTTATCAGGAAACATCCGTTGGAATCACATCTTTAACGACCGGTTATTTTCTAATATATCGCTTATCTATAGCAAATATGATTATGCACTAACCATAGATGCCTTTGAGTTTGACTGGGTGTCGTCTATTAAAAATTATAACATAAAATACGATCTTAAATATTATGCTAATGACACATTTAAATTAGATTTTGGTGCCAATGGAATTTATTATGATTTCGATCCTGGAGCTATAGAACCAACGACAGCCACTTCTCCAATAAATTCGTTACAATTAGAGCAGAAAAGAGCTTTTGAAGGCGGACTCTATGTTAATGCTGAACATAAAATCACCGATAAATTAACGGCACAATATGGGTTGCGTTATAGTGCGTTTACTAGGTTAGGAGGCCAGTCTTTAGTGAATTACCAGAATAATCTACCAGTGATTTATAACAATACTTTAGGCATTTATCAAGAAGGGCAAGTCATTGGAGAAACCGATTATAAAAAGAGTGAAACTATTATAGATTTTGGAAATTTAGAACCCCGTTTAGAAGTATCATATCAATTGAATACATCATCATCAATAAAAGCAGGATATTCTCGGGTAGCACAATACATTCATTTACTATCAAACACAACTTCTGTTACACCATTGGATGTATGGACACCAAGTGGTAAATTTATAAAACCACAATTGTCTGATCAATTTGCGGTTGGCTATTTTAAAAATTTTAATGATAATATGTTCTCTTTAGAAGTGGAAGGCTACTACAAAACTGTAGATAACCGAATTGATTATATAGACGGATCTAACCTCATTGGAAATAATACTATTGAAACAGAAATATTAAATGGTGAATCTAGAGCATATGGATTAGAATTTTTATTCAGAAAAAGTAAAGGTGATTTTACGGGATGGTTAGCCTATACCATTTCAAA
>Ga0209395_1004265_pt1 | contig 16969 bp, 17 predicted proteins | sample GOMGulsemesocosm_3_FD_184635 | JGI IMG/M metagenome (GOLD analysis project Ga0209395, IMG submission 184635) | Methane-oxidizing microbial communities from mesocosms in the Gulf of Mexico - GOM9D Gulf of Mexico (SPAdes) (version 2) | ecosystem: Environmental > Aquatic > Marine > Cold seeps... | reverse complement strand
CATCCTTAGATTTTAAATCTAAGTGGTTTGTAGGCTCATCTAGTATTAGTAAGTTAACTGGCTCTAACAATAACTTAACCATAGCTAGTCTTGTTTTTTCTCCTCCAGATAACACGCCTACTTTTTTATCTATATCATCACCTTTAAACATAAAACGACCAAGAATATTTTTAATTCCTGTTCTTACATCACCTTTTGCAACCTCATCTACAGTTTGAAAAACCGTTAAATCATTATCTAATAAAGCTGCTTGGTTTTGTGCAAAGTAACCAACTTGTACGTTGTGTCCAAGACTACATTCTCCTTCATAATCAATTTGCCCTAAAATAGCTTTAATCATTGTAGATTTACCTTCTCCATTACGTCCAACAAAACTGACCTTTTCGCCTCTTTTAATAGACATATTAGCATCACTAAACACGACGACATCATCATATTTTTTAGTCAAATTTTGAACAGATACTGGATAATCACCTGATCTTGGTGCTGGTGGAAAACTAAGTTTTAAAGATGAATTATCAACTTCATCAATCTCTATAATTTGTAGCTTTTCTAGCATACGTTCTCTAGAAGTGACTTGGTTGGTTTTAGAGTAAGTCCCTTTAAAGCGCTCAATAAAAGCCATATTATCTGCAATAAATTTTTGTTGCTCTTGATAGGCTTTAATTTGATGACTACGTCTATCTTCTCGTAATTGTAAATAATGGCTATAATTAGCTTTGTAGTCGTAAATACGACCCATTGTCACCTCAATAGTACGATTGGTTATATTATCAATAAACGCTCTGTCATGCGATATTACCATTACTGCATTAGCTTTATTAACTAAAAAGTCCTCTAGCCATATTACAGACTCAATATCTATGTGGTTTGTTGGCTCATCTAATAAAATTAAATCTGGTTTTTGTAATAAAATTTTAGCCAGCTCAATACGCATACGCCATCCACCAGAAAACTCGTTGGTTAAACGCGTAAAATCTTCTTGTTTAAAACCTAAACCTTTAAGTGCTTTTTCCACTTCGGCATCGTAATTAACATCCTCTAAAGCATAGTATTTTTCGCCCAAATCAGATACTTTTTCAATGATAGCCATGTACTCATCACTTTCATAATCTGTTCTAGTTTCTAAAGCTTTATTAAGCGCTTCCATTTCGTCACGCATAGCATAAACGTGCTTAAACGCTTTTGCTGCTTCTTGAAAAACAGTACAATCATCCTCTGTCAATAAATGTTGCGGTAAATAAGCAATAACAGCGCCTTTAGGTGCTCTAACATGACCTCTTGTAGGCTTTTGTTCGCCTGCAACAATCTTCATCATGGTAGATTTACCTGCACCATTTTTACCCATTAAAGCGATTTTGTCTGTTGGATTAATCACAAAGGACACATCGCTAAACAAGGCGGTTCCGCTAAACTCTACTGCTAAATTATCTATAGAAATCATAGTCTGTTTTTTAAAGTTGCGAAAGTAATAAAAAGTGTGGATTTACTTCTATTTAATATTTGATTTTGTCTGTTATTTCAAGTACCTTCGGAATTAATCAAATCCATAAATAATTTTTACAGATATCAATTTAACTCAAACTCATATTGCGCCTAAACAGCATACACGAATTAGACTACAAGATTATGCGGTTGGTATTTTTAAAGCTGCATTAACAAAATCTGCCTTAAAAAAAGCGCTAAAAAAACAATATGTAACGGTAAATGGCATCATTGCTACATCTGCAACTTATATACATGGAGGCGAAACGATTTGTCTAACCATAATGCAAGATGCACCACCAAGAAAAAACTTTGTTTTTAAATTAGATGTTTTATTTGAAGATGATTATCTAGCTGCTATACACAAACCTGCAGGTCTTTTGGTTAATGGTAATAGCTTTAAAACTATAGCCAATGCACTTACACAAAATATTACAAGAAGCACACTTAGCGATGTTACAAAACCACAACCTGTACATAGATTAGATTTTCCTACTACTGGTATTTTATTAATTGGCAAAACCAGTAGCAGTATACGTGCCTTAAATACTTTGTTTAAAAACAGAGCGATAAAAAAAACATATTACGCAGTTACAATTGGTGTTATGCAACCAGAAGGCCTCATTACAACTACTGTAGATGGCAAAACTTCAAAATCAAAATATAAGGTACTTCAAACCGTAGATTCTGTGCGATTTAAAAAATTAAATTTAGTCCAACTAGAACCCTTTACAGGAAGAAGACATCAACTACGCAAACACCTTTCTGGTATTGGTAATCCCATTTTAGGAGATAAAGATTATGGCTTTGAAAATTTAATCTTAAACGGAAAAGGACTTTACCTACACGCCTACTCTTTACAATTTACTCATCCTTTTACTAATGAAAATTTGTATTTAAAGGACGAATTACCAAAACGGTTTAAAAAATTATTTAAAGATATTTAATGAAATTATTTTTTTCAAAACATCTAACACCAATGAAACGTTTTTATTTTACCTATTTTATAATTATTGCAGCTACTGTATTATTAATTGTCAATATTTATAATCTAGATTTTAATAACATTAACAATGGACCATTTAACGGATAATATCTAACATTCTTATAATTATAGCCATGATACTTACCATTAGAGATATAAAAAAAAGAGACAGTAAAAACTAACTATTTTAAGACTAGTTAGCTGTTTTATAGACTATAAATTGTAAATAGATTAATTTATTATAACTTTCTAACCTTCAATTCAAAACAAAATAGTACTTTCGCGCCTTATTAAAAAAAAGCATCTGTTATGAAGCGTATTAATGAGTACAAAAAACTATTTAACGTAGACCAAGATTTATCTTTAAAAACGTTAAAAACATCTTACCGTAATTTGGTTAAAGAATGGCATCCTGATAAGTTTCAAGCAGGTGATGAAAAAGCGCAAGAAGCAGAATTAATGAGTCGTAAAGTTATTGATGGATACCACTTTTTAGTTAGTATCTCTCCAGAAACTATTGAGGCTAATAAAGAAGAATACGCAGTAACAATTACTAGTCCTATTATGGATTGGAAACATAAAGGGTTGTTATTAGAAGTTACTTTTTTAAATGGAGATACTTATGAGTACTTTGGTGTAAATAAAGCGTTATACATCAAGTTTTCTCAGAGTGATAAACAAACACGTTTTGCTAAACGTAGTATTTTTAATTCTTTTCCTTACAGAAAAATTAAAAAGAGTGAAGTTACAGCTTAATTGCTATTACTTTATACACATAAAAAAAGAGCTAAAATTTAAAATTTTAGCTCTTTTTTTGTTTAAAATTATTTGACTACTAGACTTTAATTCTTTAGTCTTTAGGTTTATTTTTTTCTTCAATCCATTTGCTCATAAACTTAGTACTTTGCATGGTATGATGCATTAGCATTTGTCCATAAAAGTGTTGTTGTCTATGGGCTTTTAATCCAGCTTTAAGCAATTCTATTTTATATAATACATCCTTGGTATAAATAGCTTTATCATACAATGTATTAATAATCATAAATCCATTTTTTTGCTTCCCATTCCAATAAATTTTATTGGAATACAACTCCACTGCTTGTTTGGCAAAATTCTCAGGATCATCAGCAATAAAAGCATTAGTATCTTTTAAGGTTCCGTACATACCTTCTGCTCCAATAGTTGTGGTAACACATGGTGTACCATTTAGCATAGCATCTATTAATTTACCCTTAAGTCCTGCACCAAAACGTAATGGTACTAAACATACTTTAGCATCCTGCATTACTTGGTTAACATCATTTGTAAACCCCTTAATTAAAAAGCCTTCCTTAGGACTATTTAATTGCATCGCTTTTTCTGACACATAGGATCCATACACATGCATTTCGGCTTTAGGTAATTCCTTTTTAATACGAGGCCAAATTTCTGATTTCAAAAACATGACTGCATCCATATTAGGTTTATGCATAAAATTACCAATGGTAATAAAATGGTTTCGATCTTTAAATTTTGGGCTGTTTTTTTGGGTGTCTGGTGACAATGGATCAAGCAAAAACGGTAAATAATACAATAGATGCTCGTCTATTTTAAATTGATTTACTAAAATTTCTACCTCAACCTGAGAAATAATAAATGATAAATCACAACGTAAAATGCTTGCTATTTCGCGTTTAGCGGTATCGTTTTGCAAATAATTTTTATCAAAAATAGCCTGATCTTTAAACGCTTGCTCACGTCCTTTACGTAAACAATGTAAATCTTCGGTATCTAAGATACGTAAGGCATCTGGACATTGCTCTGCTACTCGCCAACCAAACTGCTCCTCCACCATAAATCTATCAAAGATAACAATGGATGGATTTAGGTCATTTATAAACGTATCAAAACTAGCATCATTTAATACAATATTTTGACTATTAACACCTATACTTGACAAGTCAAACGCATTGTCTGTTTTTGCACATGCACTTGCAAAAGTTATTTCATAATTAGCCGATTGAAATACTTCAATCAGTTGCATCATCCTACTTCCTGCTGCAGAACTTTTAGGTTCTGGCCAAACAAATCCAATTATTAAAATTTTAGGTACCAATAGAGGGATATTTAGATATTAAAATTTATTCTGCTTTTGGAGCTAATGCATAGCCCATTCTAACTTGATTTACCCAATCCACAACTGCTTTTATTTGTGCATCAGACAAGTTAGCATCTCCATGTGTCCAAGTATAACTTGGTAATGGCATTTTCTTTTCTTCAACTTCTTCAGCAATTTCTTCAAACTTATGGTCTTTACGTTTTATAGAATAATCTGACCATTTAGAAAAATCTAAATGCTTTTTACCGTCCTCAACATGTTCATTCAACCAAAAATTGATTGGTGTAATTTTATCATACCATGGATATTTAGTATTACTGCTATGACAATCAAAACATGTGGTTTCAAGAATGGTTTTAACTTCTGGAGAAGGTTTTGTTTCGTTTAAAAAAGCGGTTAAATCCTCTGTATTACCTTTGTTTTTCTCAGGCGAAAAAAATTGTGCAACTATAAAAACCAGTAATAAAACTAGTCCAATCTTTTTAAGTAATTTCATTTTAGTTATTTTTAGACTTTAAAAATAATAAATCTTTGACGACTGACGCTTTATATCAAGAATTAAATTATGTTAATCATTCTCGTGAAAAACGTTTGTATTATGCACACCTGCTGTTAGCTAACACTAATTTAATACCTAAGATTTTAGATATTATGTTTATGGTTGACGACAAAATATCTCCACGTGCTGCTTGGGTTTTAGAGTTTATGTGCAAAGAAAACCTAGAAGCTTTAATCCCTTATCTGGATACATTTACAGAAAACATGGGTCGTGTGCACTTAGATTCGGCAGAAAGACCTGTCGCAAAAATATGCGAATATATAGCTATTGCTTACTATGGCAAGACGCCTTCTAAATTAAAAGAGGCTTTACTTCCGAAGCATCGGGAAAAAATTATTGAAGCTTGTTTTGATTGGTTAATCACAGATGCAAAAGTCGCTGCTAAAGCCTATAGCATGAATACTTTATTTTTATTTGGCAAAGATTATGATTGGGTCCACCCAGAATTAATAACCATTTTACAACGTGATTTTGCCTCCCAAAGTGCTGCTTTTAAAGCCAGAGCAAAGCAAATTTTACATAAAACTAGAAAGTAAAAATTATTATTTTAATTAATTCTTAAAGCGTAATCCTTTAGTCTTCCCGTTAAAAAAACTATATTTATAGCTTGTTAAAAAACAACTATTTTTATGTCTTTAAATCAACTTAATGCGATCTCTCCAATTGATGGTCGTTACCGAAATAAAATTGAAAAACTACAAGATTTTTTCTCTGAAGAAGCACTAATTAAATATCGTGTTTTAGTAGAAATTGAATACTTTATTGCTTTATGCGAAGTCCCACTACCACAACTTAAAGGTGTAGATTCTAGTAAATTTGAAGCCTTGCGTAACATTTACAAATCGTTTACTACTGAGAACGCTCAGGCTATAAAAGATATTGAAAAAGTTACCAACCATGATGTTAAAGCTGTTGAGTATTTTATAAAAGAACAATTTGATGCTTTAGGTTTAAGTGAATTTAAAGAGTTTATCCACTTTGGTTTAACGTCTCAGGATATTAATAACACAGCAATCCCTTTAAGTATTAAGGATGCTATGAACGAGGCTTACGTACCAGAATACTTAAATGTTTTAAAAGAATTAAAACGTCTTGCTGAAGAGTGGAAAGATATACCAATGCTAGCTAGAACACATGGTCAGCCAGCATCTCCAACACGTTTAGGTAAAGAGATTGAAGTTTTTGCTGTACGTTTAGAAGAGCAATTTAACTTATTAAATGATATACCAAGTGCTGCTAAATTTGGTGGTGCAACCGGAAATTTTAATGCACATAAAGTGGCCTATCCAACTATAGATTGGAAAACTTTTGGAGGAACATTTGTACAAGAAAAATTAGGATTATACCACTCGTTTCCAACAACTCAAATCGAACACTATGACCACATGGCTGCGTTGTTTGATTGTTTAAAACGTATTAATACTATTATTATAGATTTAGATAGAGATATTTGGACCTATGTATCTATGGATTATTTTAAACAAAAAATTAAAGCTGGAGAAGTTGGTAGTAGCGCAATGCCACATAAAGTAAATCCAATAGATTTTGAAAACAGTGAAGGTAACTTAGGTATAGCTAATGCTATTTTTGAGCATTTATCTGCAAAACTACCAATATCAAGGTTACAACGTGATTTAACGGATAGTACTGTTTTACGAAATGTTGGTGTCCCATTTGGACATACTTTAATTGGTTTTGGATCAACGCTTAAAGGTTTAGGTAAATTATTATTAAACCAAGCTAAATTTGAGGCTGATTTAGAAAACAATTGGGCTGTCGTTGCAGAAGCAATACAAACCATATTAAGACGTGAAGGTTACCCAAACCCTTATGAGGCTTTAAAAGGATTAACTAGAACTAATGAAGCGATTAATAAAACATCTATTTCAAATTTTATTGATACCTTAGAGGTTAGCGATGCTATTAAAACAGAATTAAAAGCCATATCACCAAGTAATTATACAGGTATATAATATGTTTAATGACAATACATCTTTAATACTTTGCACTGCAACTTTAATACTTTTAATTGTTGGAGGTATTACAGGCTTATTAAATAATCCATTTTACGTTGCTTTAGTTGTTTTTGTTTATCTAACAGTAATTTTAAATTTAGTATTAGTTAAAAAAACTAGTCATAGTGATGATGATTTTTTTGAAACAAAATTTAAAAAATAGCCATAAAATAATGGTTATATAATATAAAAAGGCTTATCCAATGGATAAGCCTTTTTTTTACAACTCTATTAAGGATTATTTAAAAAAGTTAGTTACACTGTTTATTTGTGCCTGATCTATATATGCTTTTGCAGTTTATTAGCTAAACAATTTATCTTCTAACTTGTTAAGTTTGTTTTTTAAATACAGAATTTCTTCGTTTTTATCCAATATTTTTTTTTTAACTTGTCCTTAGTTTGGGACTATTTTCTTTTTCTAAAGCAGAAGTGATAGAAAAACAAAATGCAACTATTAAAACTTTAAACTCTAAAACATCTAACTTTAATTTTGTTGTATACAATTATCATAAAGACAAAGGTTATAGATGAAGAGCAGAAATAACTTATAATGGAGAAGTTGTTGAAACAGTTTATGGTTATGTGACTAATCCTGAAATAGCATGTCTGTTTGCTACTATAGCAGCAGAACTTTATATCGAACAACATGGTGGTACTTATCCTTAATAAAATACTTACTCAAGGTTTAAAATATTAAACCTTAAGTTTAAAAAATCGCACTATGAAAAAAAACCTTTTAATTTTACTTTTCTTTTTTTTACAAGTATCTTTTTCACAAGAAAATATAATCATAATTGATTATACGCACCATATTCATATGAAAGAATTACCCTCAGCCACAAGTGTTGATGCTAGATTAACTTTTAACCATACTGCATCAAATTACGAAATGGACTTTGTTGGAAATTTAAACTTTGAGGAAGAAAAAGCAGGTAAAGAAGGTGGCTCTGTTTATGCGATAAAGGCAAAAAAAAATCCTCATATTTTTAAAAATTTTATAGAAAAAAAAATAAGCAGCATTGAAAGAGTTTCAATGAAACCATTTTACGTAAAAGACACTATGAATCTTTTTGATTGGAAAATTGATACTGCAAAAAGAGAAATATTAGGTTACAAGTGTCAGAAAGCTAAAACCCATTTTAGAGGAAGAGAATATATTGCATATTTCACTTTAGAAATACCATATCCAACAGGACCATGGAAATTTTATGGATTACCTGGAGTTATTTTATCTATAGAATCTACAGATAAAGTTTTTAAAATGAATGCAAACCAGATTATTATAAAAAAAACAAATGAAACTATTAGTAACCCATTTGACGAAATTGATTTAAAACCCCTAACTTGGGAATCCTACATAAAAGAATATGAAAAAAAATATTATGAATTAAAAAACTATCGAGGAGAAAATGGTACTACAAGATCACTACCAAAAAAGAAAATTGAAACGATAATATTAGAAACCTCTCCATATATTAAAGATTGATTTTGACCACTATAAAAACAACCCTTAAAGCCATATTTATTATGGTTTTCTTATTTTTAAATAGTGATAATTTATTCTCACAACATTTTATCTCTGGCATTATTATAGACAATCAATCAAATGAGAAATTACCTTTTGTAAATATTTTGATAAAGAATAATGAAAATACTATTTTATCATATACAACTTGTAATGAAAACGGGACTTATTTAATCGAGTTTCCTTCCGAATACGATGAAATAATAATAGAAACATCAATATTAAGTCATAAATCTTCTTTAAAAAAACTTCAAAAAGAGAAAATTTCTAAAAAAACATATATTGTAGATTTTGAGCTAGAAGAAACCATATCTACTTTAGAAGAAGTCATTGTTAAAAGTAAAAAACCAATTTTAATAAAAAACGACACTACAGTCTTTAGACCAAATAATTTTAAAGATGGAACAGAAAGAGACGTTGAAGATTTATTAAGAAAACTACCTGGAATAAATATTGCAAAAAACGGGTCTATAACTTTTAAAGGCAAACGAGTAACACGTGTACTTTTAGATAATGATAATTTATTTGATGATAATTATACAATAGGTACAAGAAATATTGATCCGGAAATTATTGAGGAAATTGAAGCTATTGAAGATTACCAAAAAAACCCATTATTAAAAGGCATTAAAAACACAGAGGATGTAGCATTAAATTTAACACTTAAAAAAGGTAAAACTGACGTCTCTGGAGATATTAATATTGGCTTGGGTGTTGAAAATAAATATAGATTAATGTCTAACATTCTTTCTATTTCAAAAAAAATAAAAGGGTTTGGATTACTTAATTATAATAACATTAATCAAAATGTTAGTCCTTATAATTTTGTCTCGAATAATTTTGACTTATCAAAAATTAATGAGCTTAGGTTTAGAACTAATAATTATTTAGCATCAAACAATTTTAATGCTCTTATACCCGAAGAGTATATTGGATCAAATAACAACTTATTTGGCAGTTTTAATGTTTTAAATAAGTTTTCAAACAAAACATCATTAAGGATTAATGCAAATTATTTAACCGATAACTTAAAACTAAACAATACAACTAAAACAAATTTTAATAATATTGATTTATCAATTACAAATATTTATGACCAAAATAAAAAACCAAAAGTAAATGTTTTAGATTATGAGTTAATACATAGACCTAAACAAAACTCTATTTTAAATGTTAAAGGTAAAATAGATTATACTACCTTAGATATAAATTCATTTAGTACAAATAATAATTCAGTATTTAGGGAAATAAAAAAGAGTGAAGATTTATTTATTAATCAAAACATAGAGTACACAAATAAATTAAATAATAATAGTGCTTTTCAAATAGTTGGTAATCTATCAAAAAATACCATTCCTCAAGAATTAGACTTTAATAATATAGACGTAACATCTAGTGGTTCCATAAATCAAGACGCAAAATTTATTAAAAACTCTTTTAATATATCTTCAAAATATTTATCTAAACTAAAAAATGGAAATTATTCGTTATCGTTAGGTATTAAAAACGAAAACAACTTATTAACATCTAATAATGACATTGTTAACTTTAACCATTTTAGTAATAATAATGATGTTACATTTAGAGATAATAATTTATATTTTGACTTTAACTATCTATTTAAAATTAACAAATGGAGATTTGTTTTTGAAAACAGCTTATTTTATTCTGATGTAAAAATAAATAACAATTCAAGCTCAACAAAAAATAAAAAGATTATTAATAATCCATCACTAACTACTTATTTGGGTTTAACTAAACACTCTAATATCTATATTAATTATAATATTAACAACAGATTACCAGAACTGGATAAAATGTATTCTGGACTTATTCAAATTGGAAATAGAAGCATACTATCTAACACTTTTGAGTTTAATCGTATAAGAAGTGAAAATGTATCTGTAGGATATAAAATAAATGATTTTTATAATTTATTTCAATTTAATTCTTATTTGAACTATGCGAAAGTAAATTATGACTATCTAAACACTTTATTTATAGAGGAAGACACTTCATTAAACATAACTAATTTAGAAAAATTAGATAATAGTAATTATCGATTAGGAATTGAAACTGAAAAATATATTAATTTTATTAAATCTACCATAGATTTAAAAAGTACTTTAACAATCAATAATTATAAAAATACTATAAATAATAATGATATAAGAGATAACAAAAGTCAATCTTTATTGCTAAAACTAGACATTAGAACTGGCTTTAATAATAAACTAAACTTTGAAAATTCGATTGTATTTCAAAATAATTCATTTTCAACAGAAGGTTTAAACCAAGTGAATTTTTCAACTTTTCAAAATAACTTCTCGACTAAATTTGTAAATGACAGATTTAATTTCACTATGGAAGCAAAATATTTTGATTCAAATTTAAAAACTAGAAATAACAGTTTTACCTTTTTAGATGCCATCTTTAATTATGTTCAAAAGAATGAGAAAATAGAATATGAATTACAATTTAATAATTTGCTTAACAAAAAGTTTTTTGAAGAATTGAATTCTACTGACTACTCTACTACTTTAAGTAAACAAACTTTATTAGAGAGATATTTTTTACTGTCAATTAGATTTAAAATATAAAAAGGCTTATCCAATGGATAAGCCTTTAACATTTACATTAAACTATAGTTATTTATTTATTTAAAAATATCCATAAGGTTTTTAAACTGAGCTTGATCTACATCTGCGTTTTGAATCTTATTAGACAGTTTCATTAACTGTTCAGGTTTCATGTTATTACCTAACACTCTAACAATGGTAAAGCCCATCTCTTTAGAGCTAGCAAGTACTAAAAACTCGTCAACCTTGTCGTTTTTTCCATAGGTGTTAATTTTTACATTTACACCATTGTCTTTAAACTCCATCAACTCTTCGTACTTTTTATTATTAAAGACAGCTTTAGCTTTTTCAAGTTCCTGACCATACGTATCTTTATCTTGGTCATTAACTTTATAAGCTAATACATCAAGCTTTTTAATAGATTGATACGCTTCTTGTTCTTCTTTATTTAAATCTGCTTTAGAAAAATCAATAACGTCTGCAGCGATATCAAAAGACAAAAACTCTGGCTTTTCCTGATGATCTACAAAGTAAGTTTGTATAGAGTTTTCGTCTTTACAACTTACTAATATTATGGATATACTAAACAGTGCAAATAATAATTTGATTGATGTTTTCATAAATTTATTTATTGCTTTTCTTTTCTAACTCATCACCTCCTGGAAGATCCATTTTGTTTACCAGTTTAGATATTTGACGTAAATCAATATTTCCTGTAAAGGATACCACAACGGTTTCTAGGCTTCTGTTTTCGCCATTAATTTTTATTTTAGAGTCTTTAGTCACTGCTCCTAAACCATTAATATGCATTAGTAACTCACTAACATGGTTGTCGTCTTTACCTTCTTTAATATAGACTTTCATGACTACACCATTATCTTTCATTACCATTAATTCTTCTAAAGTTCCGCTTTTTGATGCGACCCAAGTTGCAACATCTTTAGCTATTGCTTTATCATCTGTTGCCATAGTTTTAAAACTAGTGATACTATTTACCATATCCATGTAGGCTTTAGCTTCGGCATCATCTGTATCGATATCCATTTTGGCAAGCATTTGAAACATTTTAGGCTTTAATGACAAGTAACTTACTTTATCATTGTCACTATATTTTTCAAAAATATCTTGCTGAGCCATTCCTGTTAAGGGTAACATTAAAACAGCCATTACTAGTAAGATTATATGCTTTTTCATTGTGTTTGTATTTATAGTTATTGTTTTCATTTTTAATTTATTTTTTAATTGTTCTTTGTATTGGACTTTCCATTTGTTTTAAATAGTCAACTTGTGTGCCAGCTTTAGTTATAGCATCTAAGTAGTTAACTTGGGCTTTACCTTTATTAAGTGTTTGTGATACTAAAGACAAATAGGATTTAGCTTGATTATAGGCTAGTCTATCGGCTTCTGTTATCGTGTCTTGCTTAGGTAAATTAAAATAAATACCAACCATTAACACTGCTACTGCTGCAACGCTTAACCACTTAAAATTAATTTTCTTTTTAGTGTTTAGTGGTACGTTTTTAGTAAAGGTTTCTTGTTGGTTTACTACATAGTAAGCAAAAATAGCTTTGTAATACTCTAAATGTGGCGCGACAGTGTCTTGCGAAAAATAGTCTTTTAACTGTGCTTCTTCTTGTAGAGTGGTCTCGCCATTCTCGTACTTTTCTAGTAATTTTTCTATATTATTTAATACCATAATTATGTGTATTAGTTAATTTTTCTCTTATAATTTTTCTTGCTCTTGATAGTGCTACACGTACAGCTGTAGGATTCATATCTAACATTTTTGCTATCTCATCAAAATCATATTGCTCTATATCTCTTAATTGGACTACCATTTTTTGCTGTTCAGGCAAATCTTCAATAATCTTTGCAACCCATTGTAAACTATCATTTAATTCTATTTGCTTTTGTAATGCAACATTATGGTCTTGATAATTACTATGTACTATTTTTAAATTTTGCGACTGCTTCGACTTTAATTTATCTAAACAAAAGTTTTTAGTCATGGTCATAGAAAATGCTTCCACATTTTTATAATTTTCTATCTGACTTTTGTTTCGCCATAATTTTAACAACACCTCTTGAGTGGCATCTTCTGCTTCTTCTCTAGACACTAGTAATCGTTTTGCTAAACGAAAGACCTTATCTTTAAAAGGCATTACTAATTTTAAAAACTCTGACTGCGTCATTTTGGTTGGTTGGTTTCTATTACGACGAACAACTATTATAATTGTTACAATTTATTTTCAATATAAAATAAAGTAAGTACTTTTATAATGAAAAAGAACCTTTAGCGCTATGAAAATTATTAATATAAAATACCTAATCCTTATACTTCCGTTTATTATTTTAGGCTGTTATGAAGATATGGACGACAACCCAATCTCTGACACAGAGATTAAAGACTTTATTTGGTCTGGACTAAATACGTGGTATTATTGGCAGGATCAAGTTATAGACTTGGCAGATGACCGGTTTTTAGATACCACAGATTACTCTGAGTTTTTAAATAGTTTTGATACGCCTGATCAAATGTTTTATAGCTTATTATCTGATCAAGACCGTTTTAGTTGGATTGTAGACGATTATTTTGCTTTAAACAATACTTTAAATAGTGTGTCTAAAAGTAACGGAATGGAATTTGGTGTTGGTTTAATAGATGGTGGCAGCAATGCTTTTGGTGTTGTACAATATGTATTACCAAATACAAGCGCATCTACAAACAACTTACAACGTGGAGACTTTTTTTTAACCGTAGACGGAATACAATTAACTGAAAACAATTACAGAAACTTATTATTTTTTGGAAGCGATACCTATACTATTGGTCTTGCAGAATTAGATACATCCGACAATCTTGTTTTAACAGGTCAAACCGTTACGCTTACTAAACAAGTTTATGAAGAAAATCCGATTTTAATAGCTAATACCTTTACTGTGGAAGGTATTAAAGTTGGTTATTTAATGTATAATCGTTTTACAAGCGGTTATGACCAACAGCTTAATAGTATTTTTGGTCAATTTGCTGCAGCAGGTGTCCAAGACTTAGTTCTAGATTTGCGTTACAACCCAGGAGGTAGTGTTAATAGTGCTATTAATTTAGGAAGTATGATTGCTGGAGAACCAACAACCTCAGTATTTTTAAAACAACAATGGAATAATAAAATACAAGCCATCCTAACTGATGAGCAGGTTAATAAATATTTTACAAATCAACTCTCTGACGGTACATCTATTAATACCTTAAACCTAAATAAAGTATACATTTTAGCGCAAGGTAGCTCTGCATCTGCTAGCGAGTTGGTTATAAATTGCTTAAGACCTTACCTTGATGTAATACATATTGGTGATGTTACTGTTGGTAAAAATGAGTTTTCAACCACCTTATATGATAGTCCAAGTTGTAATTATAGTTGCACCACAGGTATTAATCCAAATCATACTTGGGCAATGCAGCCTTTAGTTGGTAAAAGCGAAAATGCTGATGGTTTTTTTGAATATGAAACTGGTTTGATACCAACATTAACTTTAGAAGAAAACGTAGCAAACTACGGTATTTTAGGGCAACAAGACGAACCACTTCTTGCAAGAGCCATACAGCATATAACTGGTAATGGACGTTTTAGTAACCAACCTATGTTAAATAACTTAAAAATAGAAGATTACTCTAAGCTTAACACAATTACAAAGGACAATATGTACATTGATAGTGAAGGATTAAACGTATTTAAATAAAGAAACGCAAAACCTATTGGGACATAAAACTTATTTTAACTGGAGTTCAGGTAAAGATTCGGCTTTAGCACTTTACCATTTATTACAAGACGAAACTTATTCTGTTGAACAATTAATTACCACAGTAAATACACACTATAATCGTGTAACTATGCATGGTTTACGTAAAGTCTTGTTAATTGCACAAACCGAAGCTTTAGGTATTAAATCCAGTCTAATAGAACTTCCAGAAATGCCAAGCATGGACACTTATGAAGACATTATGCTAAAGACTGTAACCACGTTAAAGGATGACAATTTTACACATAGTGCATTTGGCGATATCTATTTAGAAGACTTAAAAGTATACAGAGAAAACCAATTAGCCTCTCAAAACATAAAAGCTGTATTTCCATTATGGAAGCGCGATACAAAACAACTTATTACTGAGTTTTTAGCGCTTGGTTTTAAAACCATAGTGGTTTGTGCTAATTCTAAATACTTTGATAAAGATTTTGTTGGGACTATTATAGATGAAAATTTTATAGACAACCTACCTGAAGGTGTTGATCCTTGCGGAGAAAATGGCGAATTCCATACCTTTTGTTTTGATGGGCCAATCTTTAAAAACCCAATCCCGTTTACCATTGGAGAAAAAGTATACCGAGAATATAATGCGCCTAAAACCAATGATAATGATATCTGTAAAAGTGATGCCGAAACCTATGGTGTGTGGTATTGTGACTTAATTCCGTAACTATCACCTTAAGTATAAAATATAAAAAAGCCTCTAAATAATTTAGAGGCTTTTTAATGGTTGGTTTGTGGTTTTATTAACTATTTCTTAGTTGAAGTACACTTTAGAAGCAATGACTCCAACGTCAAAACTATTGGTTTCTGATCCAGAAGACAAATCATATACTTTTAAAGTACTATTTCCTGAAAAGTTTCCAGCATCTGTTACATATAGCAAGTTGTTTTTTACTGCCATTCCATAAGCACTAGTAGCAGTAATGTCAAATAATGAAGCTGTTGGTAAACTAGTATCTGTATCTGACAATCCATACACTGCATTATCTAAAATGTAATAAGTATTACCATCACTATAACTCATTAAACCTGGATGTTGACCTATTCCAAAAACAAAAGATGATACAATAGCGTTATCTGCAACATTTATTTTTGTTATTGCTGCTGGTGTTTCGTTACCTGTCCATGGTTCGTTACCTCCAGAAAGCACAACCAAATGACCTTGATTATTTATGGCCATTTCGTCTGGTTTAGATTGTACAGTAATTGTGTCTGTAGTGCTATCCACAGTATTAATTACCGTTACTATATTATTAGTATTGTAACCTCCTTTATGTGATACAAACACTTTATCCAAATTAACTAAAACTTGCTCTGGACCTTCAGCAACAGCTATGGTAGATGTTACTGTATTAGAGTTTAAATCTACAACAGCAATGTAATCATCTGTAGCATCATTTGGATCAGCCCAATCAGAAACGTAAGCAGTATTACCATCAAAAGCAATATATCTTGGTAACGTTAAACCAGTGTCTATCGTTCCTAATTTTTCAAAAGTATAACGATTAACAACTGTTATTGTTCCTGCATCAACAACGATATAAGCCTTGTCATCATTAAATCCTACAGATTGTAAATACACGCCTAAGTTTTCATTATTAACATTAAAATAGACTTGATTTTCTGTTACAGAAAAATCATTCGATATGTAAGAAATTGAAGATGGTCCACCTTCTGCACTTACAAAAATTCCGTTTTCATAAGCTCCTAAAGGTTCTGGTTGTGTAAACGCATCGTCATCATTAGAACAAGAAAATACTAATAATGATAAGGTTACAATTGAATAAATGATTTTTTTCATAATTTGATTTAAAATTTATAGTGTAATTGAATATTAAAATTTCTGTTTGGCATTGGTCTAAATGCTACGTTTTGATATAGTTTATTAAATAGATTATTTACTTTTAATCCCAACT
>Ga0209395_1004263_pt1 | contig 16975 bp, 11 predicted proteins | sample GOMGulsemesocosm_3_FD_184635 | JGI IMG/M metagenome (GOLD analysis project Ga0209395, IMG submission 184635) | Methane-oxidizing microbial communities from mesocosms in the Gulf of Mexico - GOM9D Gulf of Mexico (SPAdes) (version 2) | ecosystem: Environmental > Aquatic > Marine > Cold seeps... | reverse complement strand
TGTCGTTCTCAGTGCAAGCAGGGAAGCGCTTAGCAGAAAAAGTAGCTGAAAAGACTATAGATAAAAAAATTGCTAATTTGCCTTTATATAACCGTGAATTACCGAAATTTCCATTCGCGCCGTTAAGGCGAGTAGGGCAGTGGGGTTATTTTCATTATGGTAAAGTAAAAGATGAATGGCTATAACTTAGTGTCCGGTTATTTTACATTATTGTTCACTAAATATTTTGTATGTCGTTAACCTGTTGATATTGTTTGGTATATTGTTCGGGAATGTTTCTTGCAATACTGTTGGAATAATCTATCTATGCCAAATGATATCCCGATGAGGTCTCTTCACGGTATTAAGGAAATATAAATGGCTAACATGAATAAGAAAAAAACAAAACTTGCGCTTGCTGTTAGTATACTTATGACTTTTGGCTTGAGTAATTTTGCCTCTGCAAGTACCACAACCAGTGAAACTGAGCATTATCTAGTGATTGCAACTGGGCAAAGCTCAGGCTCTGATCAATTTCAAATGTCAGATGTTGAAATCGGTGCTGTCCAAGAATTTATTTCGGACGGTTATGATTCTAATAGCGATGGAGGACAAAGGTTAGGTGGTTATATTGGTAATAATAAAGGATATCAAGGTGGTTTAGATTTATCTGGAAAATTTACTATTGCTGATGCAACTCGGGATGTAGTAGAAGGGATAGATTACAGCGGCAATGTTGCATTAATAGGTAGTCAAGGTGATTTTACTACAAGCAATGACGATGTTAACGCAAATGATGGTATTTTGTGCGCTGGTACGTGTTCTCCAGATAATGTTACCGACAGTTCTTTTTTTAGTGATGTGGATGGTAATAATGTAGACGATGCTATTCCTAAATCACTTAATGTTGGTAACGGAACCACACACAATGTTGATTTCTCCGGTGCTAACGGTTTAATAAACGATTTAACTCAACAGCGTGAATGGATTCTAGGTCTTGAGACTGATGTAACTTGGACTGATGTAAGTCAGTTTACAGGGGACAGTGGTCGTCCTATTACTACAAATATTGACGGATTAAATAGTCAGACTGATGGTGAAAATAAAGACTATGTTGTGATAGACCTAAATATAGGCGGTAAATTTCACTTAAATAATATGGACTGGGTCATAGAAAGTTTAAATGGTTTAACAGCTATATTCCGTATGGTAAATGGTACTCATTATGACTTTGCTACATCTTCAATTATGTTGAGTGATGGTACCGGTAATGATCAAGCTGCTCTAGATGGTGAATTAGGTGCAATTTTTTATCAAGATGCTTACAAGAATAATAACCAAGTATTCAACTTAGATAACGTTATTCTTGGTGGGATTGGTTTATGGGACTTTACTGATTTTAATCCTGAAGGTGGCAACGGGGACTTAATGTATAAGGATGGAAATGCATTTGACGAAAACGGTTTTGGTTCTGTTTGGACTAAGCATTCGGGTACAAATACAGAAATAAAAATGAGTAACGCTCAAGGTTGTGCTCAATTTATAAGTAATACTGTCATTATGTCAAATAATCGTTGGGCGCGCTGCGCACGTGGTGAAGATGCAGTAATCCCTCCTACAGAGGTACCGGAACCAAGTACCATTTTATTGCTAGCTTTAGGCTTATTTGGTTTGCGAATACGTAATAAAGCAGCGTAAAGTTTGAATCTTTAGAAAAACGACCAATTTATTGGTCGTTTTTTTTTGCTAAAAAGACTATGCTAAATATAGTTACCTCTTATATTTTCAAAGGCTTATATGCTTAATTTCCCCCGAGTCAGGCAAGTTACCGATAAGGTAGTCATAATATGGCTATGCACACTTGTACTTATTATTTCACCCTTTACTTATGCTGATGAAGAAAGTAGCGTTTTAGAGCAACATGAGTTAGCACAACAAGCTTTTCATAATAATGAAAACGAAATAGCTTATATTCATTTAAAAAAAGCTTTGCAACAAGATGGTAACTATATTCCCAGTAAAGTACTGATGGGAAAGTTATTACTAAGATATGGTTATATCAACGATGCTGTGCTTGAATTTGAAGAAATTATTAACTTAGGCGGTGATATAGCACTCTTTATTCGGCCTTTTAGCGAAGCTTTATTATTAGCAAATAAACCACAGTCGGTACTAAATTTGGCGAAAGAGGTACGACTTTCAAGTGAAGATTTAACGCAGTTATATGTTTTTAGGGGAAAAGCCCAAGCACAGCTTAAAAGTAATGAACGTGAGCTTGCTGAGTATCAAAAAGCACTAAAACTGAACCCTAATAGCAGTGCCGCGCTCAACAGTGTTGCGGGTTATTATTTTAAATTACAGCAACTTGAAAAAGCACAGCAGTTTCTTGATAGGTCATTTGAAAACAGCAAAGAAGAATACCTAACTTGGCATTTGCAGGCACAAATTTATAAGCAGCAGTCATTAAATCAGCAAGCAATTAATACCTATTTGAAAGCTTTAGCGATAGCACCAGAATTTCTTGATGCCAAGCGTGGTATAGCCAGTGTATATATTAATCAAAATGACGATAAAAAAGCGCTTGAATTAGTTAAACAAGTCTTAGAAAAATCTCCTAATGATCCCCGTGCAAAATTATTACAAGCAAACTTATTATTTAAAAAAAATAATAGTAAAGAAGCGAAAGCGATTTTAACGAGCTTAAATCAAAAAATAGCACTTATTCCTGAAGATGTGCAGTTTAAGAATAATTTTTTATTTTTTATTAACGCCTTAAGCCAATATTTATTAGAAAACTATCAATCAGCGCTACGCAATATTAATAAATATTTACGAGATGAACCTGATAACTTTCAAGCTATTTCTCTCGCGGTTAATATTAACCTTAAATTGGGACAATACATCTCTGCTCGTGATTTACTGGATAAGCATGTTGAAAAGGTTATGCCAGAAATCGAAATGGCAGTAACACTATGTCAGCTATATATTGATAATCGAAATGTTTTTAAATGTGAAGAATTATTGCCCAAGTTGAAGGCGTTACACCCAGAAACTAGTCAATTAATATTAGTAGAAGCAAAGCTATTAGAAAGTCGGAAGCAGCCGGCAGCAGCTGTTGCTTTTTTAGAACATGAAAATAAAAAAAATCGACATGTTAGCTATGAAAAAACACTAGTTCGCCTATATATGCAAACCGAACAGATAAATAAAGCGGGTCGCTTAATCGAGAAGTTATTAAAAGAATATCCACAAAATTTAGAATTGATGAATGCCTTAGCTGCATCGTTAATCAAGTTAAAAAAATACCCTCAAGCGTTAAGGGTACTAAGGCACATATTGCTTAAACAACCTGAAAATTATAGCGCTCGTTTCAATACCGCTTCGGCTTTGTTAGAAGCAGGGGCGATTGAACAAGCGAAAGCAATATTATTGAACTTGCTTGACGAGAGAGCAGGTCAAGCAAATGCGAGATTGCTCCTAACCAAAGTGCAGTTGGCGCTTGAAAATTCACCGCAGGCAATTATTGAGTTACAAACATTAATTAGCCATCACCCAGATCACGTTAATGGCAATGAAATGCTGATGTTGTTATTAAAAACGACAGGACAATTTGAACAAGCACTTAGAGTGGTAAATAAGTTAAGTAAATTTGATAGCTTGAATGAAAACTACCTTAAAGAAAAAGCAGAGCTTTATTTATTAATAGGTGATAGGAAGCAATATCAAACGCAGGTGAATAAACTCCAGAGTTTATGGCTACAGCAAGCCGACAAACTCACTTATTTAGCAACAATGCAAAGAAACTATGGCGATATTAAAGGAGCTAGAATTACAATTAATTTAGCGCACAAACTAGCGCCAAACAATGCCCGAGTAAACTATGAAAACGTAAAAATAAGTTTGTTTGAAAAGGACATGGAAAACGCGAATAAAAATTTAACTCGTTTGAAAAAAAGCTCCATGGAAAAATCGAAAATATTGGTGCTTGAGGGTGATTATCTACTTGCAACTCAACAGCCCAAACCTGCTCAGCTTAAGTATTTAGCGGCATTTGAATTAAACCATATAAATAATATGGCATTAGCCAAAGCATATAACTTAGCATTGCTAGGGCTAAATACAGAGCAATTTGAAAGAACCCTGATTACTTCTGTAATGAAGGAAAATAGTAATATTTATCATCGAAATATTCTGGCCGACTTCTACCTAAAAAATAAACGTTTTGTTGAAGCGGCTGAACATTACTTATTTCTTGAAAAAGCCAAACGTCTGCCAAATAGGGCCAGTATTTTAAATAACCTTGCGTTTTCCTTAATGACAACAGATAACTTAAAAGCACAAGTTTATGCAGAACAAGCTGTAGAATTGCAACCAAATTCAGCAGCAATTGTTGATACATATGGCTGGATTTTATTCAAAAACAAAAAGTTTGAACAAGCGTTGAAAACACTTAATCAGGCTAAGTCTATTGATTCTACTAGTACCGAAATTCGCTACCATTTAGCTGAAACTTTAATGAAATTATCACGTAAAGCGGAAGCTAAAGTTGAATTAACTTACGTACTTGCAAAGTCACGTAATCAAGCTGAATTAGAGCGAGCAAAAGGGTTGTTTTCTCAGCTTTAGCTTCTTAAAGTAATGGCAGTTTAGAAAGAGAGGGTATTTAGGAATATACATCACATAGTGAGTTTTACTTATCACTACTTTCTTATGTTTAACTAGCGTTAAGCTAAATCTATTTCTGGTGAGATAGCTTAACGGCTTTGTTTAGGTTTATAGCTGTAAACTTAGAAAGGTAGCGGTATAAGCTTTTCATTCACTTTAAACTGGCTGTCCTTTAAAGCAAAATCAGTGGTGTAATGGCTATCAGTTGTCACTAATAAACCTTGCTGCGCCAACATTTCCAGCATTTGAGGGACTTGTTGAGCAGCCATTTGCTCTATTTCTGCTACCGACATATCTTGTGCTTGTGGATTTGCTTGTATTTGCTGTTTCATAAGCTGCTTGGCAAATAATTCAATAACAGCTTTATCGCCTGTTACTTTGCCATTAACTAGTGCATGAGCAAGCCAGAACTTTTGATCTTCAATCGGTGTTGGTAAAGTCGAAACATCAACCAAACTAGTGTGCATGGTGCAATTTATTTTTCCTTCAGGAAAAGTACCACGTAAACTGGTGATATTAATTTGCGGTTCAGTGCTAAGCAATGTAAGTAAGTTATTTTCGGCAAAACCAAGCATTTTTTTCTGCATATCTTCTGGGGTAAGATCACCAAGGGTTTGACTGAATTTTTGGTAAGCTTTAACAAACTTTTCGCTAATATTATTCACTGCGATATCAAGCGCTATATCTTCTACATGATATTCATTAACATTGGCCGCTTTTACCCCATATGATAATTGCATGCTGCCTTGCTGTTTTTCTATATCCAAAAATGAAGAGGCAGAAACATAAAGATCGGTAAGGTTGATATTTTCATCTATATTATTAAATTTAGCAGAAGAAAAATTTATCTTTGTTTCAGAATCATAAAGACTGCTATTAAATATTTGTTCTAATGTGGCAGTTATTTTCATATCAATGGTGAAATCTTTCATGACAAAATCACCTTCTTCTGCACTCGCGGTTAAGTCTGTAGCACCGCCTTTATAAGTAAGCTCTTGTCCATTATATTCCCCACCACCTTGATAACCACTAAACAGCATATTGACTTTGTCAGGTGTAACATCTGCAGAAAATGCTTCTATTTTGTCTTGGTAGCTGTGATTGCCAATAAGATTCATTACGCCATTAATTTGGTAAAAATCTTTATTCTCTGCCCATACAAGGTGTTCTCTTAACGCTTGACTATCAATACTCGCAACCCATGATAATAAAGCGAAGTTACTTTTATTATTGAAAATAAACGGACCATGCTCGGCATTTATTTTAATGACTAAAGAATAGTCCTCGGCAAATGTAGTGTCGGGGACTCCTGATAATTTTGCAGTGTCTAAACTGAAAACTAGTGAAGCTTCAGTGGAGAACCATTGTGAGTTTATTTTTTGAATATCTAAAGTATAACCCGGAGTATTATTAACTTTGTCTGCTATAGAATAGAGCGTAGTTGAAAACTGATTTCCGACGAACTTAGGAGCTATTATACCAACCGAAAGAATGGTAATTATGATTATTGAGAGTGTTTTTTTCATGAGACAAATCCATTTTAATAAATTAGATATAAATTATTTTATTATAATTATATTTAACTTCCATTGAAGGCGTCATCATCTCATGTTTTTAGTTTTTTGTATTCAATATTAATATTTTAGATAGTGATTTGTTTTTTAAAAGTAATTTTTCAGAGTCGCTAGGCTGTACCCCAATAACTTTGAAACGATGTTTATCTAAACGATACTGTATGGATTGCTGCTTATCTTGAGAAATATTAATAATGTATTCCATATCGTTTTCTGAGAGTAAAGACCAAAACCATTGATTTTTAATATTTAAAGTTTTATTTGAACTGGCATATTGCTGAAACTTTTTGCTGGATAGAAGCGTGATTGAAAGCTCTTCCTTTTGTGTTATGCCAAGTTCTGCTGAGAGCTTATTGGTCGCAGGAGGCAAGGCCATCATTTGTGCTACCTTTTTTTGTTTGACTAACTTGCTCTGCTTTTTATATTGCATGGCACTTAGTGTTCTTTCATTCGTTGCGCTTTGCTTCTTTTCAATAGTCGAACTTGATACTTGCTCCGATATAGCTGAATAGCCCGGTTTTTCTTGATAATCAAAATGATCAGCCATTACATCTTGAGGTGAAATAGACTCTAAATCAGAGGTTGTATTAATACCCTCTTCAAGGACAATATCTGTTTTCTGCAAGTTGACGGATTGTTCATTGGGCAGAATATTTCCTTGTTGAAGAACAACCAAACTTACTACCAGTGTTAAAGACGCAGCCGTAGCTAGCGTTGAATACCAAGCAACATGGCTTTTTTTGTTGGGTTTATTCGAATTATTAATCGCTTTATGAGCAGCGTTAATAATACGTTTATCTAATAATTCACTTGGCTGGATTTGTTGCTCTTGTGACACTTGGTCATAAAGTTGATTAATAAACGCTTCGTCATTTTGCTGCTGAGGCGTTAATTTTTCCGTTTCTGTACCGTTATTTTCAATGTGATTAGTTGACATAATTCTGTAACCCCTTACGTAAACGCTGTAAAGCATAACGCCAACTGCTCTTTACTTTTTCTTGATGTTGAGCGGTTATTTGTGCAATTTGTTCTAGGGAAAATCCAGACTCTTGCTTTAACAAAAAGACTTCGCGTTGTGTTACGGGCAATGCAGCAATACTACGAGATAACGCGAGCTGTAGCTGCTGTGCTTGTTGCTGCTTACAAAGTTGAGGCGTTGCTGATGTGGCAGTCAGCTCATTATCATCGTTGAGATTATTATCTTCATTTTGGGTGCTTTTTTTCTTGTAGTGATCAATTAATGTGTTTCTAGCAATTGTGAAAAGGTAAGTTTTAAATAAAGCTTGCGGCTGATATTTCTCTCTAGCATTAATTAATTTCAACCAAGTATCGTGGCAAAGCTCTTCAGCAATAGCGATAGGCAGCCCTTGTTTAACAAAAAAAAGATAAACCACTTGTTTATGCCTCTGGTAAAGGAAGTCAAATGCCGATGCTTGTCCTTTGGCGTAAGCAAGCATCAGCGCTTCATCGGCAACCGATTGTGTTAAATATTCAGCCGACGATGCCACTTGACTCAATAGCAACTACTCATTGTTAGCACTAAGTTGTGGGGACAGTGCTTGTGCAAGTTTGACCATGTTAATAAACTCTGCTCGATAACCATGTACATCTTTCCCTTTACTTTGCTGAGCTAAAATAATGATATTACTTAGTTCCATTGTAGAAATATTTACATCACCTCGCAATAGTTGTGCAAAACCTGCAACGGCAGCAGAAAATTGATACTTATTACTGGTATCAGCAAGTTTTTCAATGATGCTTCTTTTGTTAATTGCTATTTCAATAAGTTTGCTTTCTTGCTCTGTTGGCGCTTTGTAGCGTAAACGCAAAAAGGCTAACTCACTGTTGTTACCCGTTACAGGCTTATTGCTATTCCGCTGATAACGTAGTGGGTCGTTAGCTTTATTCGACCCATCAACTAAACTAATTTCGTAAACGGCTGTAACTGTATGACCTGCGCCAATGTCTCCTGCATCCACTTTGTCGTTATTGAAGTCTTCTCGATTCAGTGCACGTGTTTCATAGCCAATTAACCGATATTCACTAACTAGTTGTGGATTAAACTCCATTTGTACTTTAACGTCCTTGGCTATGGTTACTAGCGTTGATGATAGTTCTTCTACTAATATTTTGCGTGCTTCATTTAAATTATCAATATAATAGGCATTGCCATTACCATTTTGAGCAAGTTGTTGCATTAACTCATCATTATAGTTTCCGCTACCAAGGCCGAGAATACTTAAATCTATGCCTAAATCACGTTTGTTTTTTATTAAGCTTTTTAACGCTTGGTTGTTGGTTAAACCAACATTAAAGTCGCCATCGGTAGCCAACATAATGCGATTAATTCCACCTTTTATAAATGATTGTTGAGCTAAACTATAGGCGGATTCAATACCTTTTCCGCCGTTGGTGGAGCCACCAGCTGAAAGTTGCGCTAACGCATCGATGATCGCCTGTTTGTTATTGCCCTTTGTTGGTTTTAAAACCGTGCCAGCTGCACCAGCATAAACGACGATAGCGACGCTATCTTGTTGAGTTAGTTGGTTGGTTAACATTTTTAAGGCATTTTTTAGTAGCCCTAATTTGTTGGGGTGATTCATAGAGCCTGAAACATCTATAAGGAAAACTAAGTTAGCTGCAGGTCGACTGTCAGCTGACAATGATTTACCTTTAACACCAATATGTAGCAAATGTTTGTCTGCATTATATGGACTAGGCCCGATTTCACTATAAATAGAGAAAGGTTGCTTAGTAGGAACAGGGTAATCATAAGAAAAGTAATTGATTAATTCTTCAACTCGAACAGCATCATGTTGTGGTAATGCTCCTTGATTGAGTATACGCCTTATATTGGCATAAGACGCTGTATCAACATCAACAGAAAAGGTCGATACCGGTTGTTCATTTACGACTATTACGCCATTATTTTTTCTATGATCATATTTTTCATTATTCGTTTTTTCTAAATAGTTAATGGGTGGCATGACAAACATTTCTGCTGAATGATTAGCTTGCTTATATGCTATAGATTTGTATTTAGCCGCGCTATCTGATCTTGAATTTTCTTGAATTTGATCTTGGCTTATGCTTTTTTTCGCGACAGCTTGGCCCAACGGAGGCTCAGCTAACTTAACTTCATGTAACACTTCTATTTCTGAATCTTTGGTGGCTTGTCCTTTTGGCTCGGAAGCTTCATGAACACAACCCGAGATGAATAACGCTGTAGTGATTAATGATATAGAAAGTATTGTTTTCATATTTTTCTCGCCGATTAGTTTTTGTAAGCTTGTATAGAGTTAAACGAGTAAGAAATTAAAAAGGGTTAATTAACTTTAATTTAATTTCTTTTCTTTAATTGACCGACCGGTCTGTGAATCCTACAATTAAGCGACTTATCTCTCTAAATTGTAGTTTTAATGGTATTAACACGAAAAGAAGCGGCTCAAGCCACACGAAATAAAATAATTACTGCGGCATTCGCTATTGTTGGTGAAGAAAGCTTTGTAGGTTTAACCAGCAATAAACTTGTTAATCTTGCAGGCATAGCTAAGGGGACTTTATATCATCATTTCAATAGTTTGGATGATGTTATTTGTGCCATGATGCAGAAAATTATCGATGACTTTATGCAAAATACTCCCATTGATCAGTTTGATACTATGGCTGATTATTTAGCTGCTTTAGGTGACTATCAAATTAACATTTTGGTAGAAGATAAAGTCATGATGAATGTTTTTTATGGCTTTTTGCCTAAAGGAATTAATGAAGAAAAATATCAACTGCTTTGTCAGCAATTAGTTGAAGGAGCCTGCGGAGAATTGATACCAGCTATTGAGAACTTTTATGGATCAAATATCACCTCAGAAAAAATTGATAGAGCTATCAGGATGATTGATGTTTTTTGTATTGGTTTTAATTTTCATCTTAAAGTCTTTAAGGATAAACAGGCCTATAAAAGTTTATGGCAAGATTTTAGCATGTTGCTCATCCATTATTTAGAGACTGAGTAGCGAGGCAAAAGGATTCTTTAAAGCTGAGCTAGATATTTACTTTTATATTTACAGTGACCAACCGGTCGGTCAATGATATGATGGCGTATCTTTTGTGAACTAGTATTAGTTTTAAAACAAAATTTTATTTTTAATAAGGAAATTAAACGTGAAAACAGTTGCTGTAATTCTATCTTCAATACTTTTGTTGGCTGCGGTACTAACCGTTTTGTTATTAAGTACCTCTGTGTATGCAGATAAGTTTGTTTCGACTCAAAAAGCAGAGTCATTAATTCTCTTTCCTGAACACAACGCATCAGCTCAAGTTGTGGCTTTAAATAAAAGTAAAGTTCCTGCTGAAATATCTGCACTGTTAAAAAAATTAGTCGTGAATGTTGGCGATAAAGTGCAGCAGGGGCAATTGTTAGCGCAACTAGATTGTTATAATACACAGTTACTTTTTTCTGTAGAACAAGCTCAAGTAAAAGTACTATCAAGTCAATTAGACTTTGCTCAGCGCGAACTGAACAGAGGCAATAAACTAGCTAAACAAAGAAACATTGGTGAAGTTGAGCTTGATCGTCGACAAACAAGAATTAAAGAAATAGAAGCACAAACCTTAGCGCAACAATCTCGATTTTCATTAGCTGAAAAAAATGTCAGTCGTTGCCAAATTCATGCTCCTTTTTCAGGTGTTGTGACTAAACGACATGCGGCTGAAGGTGAAATGTTAGTAACGGGTCAATCAGTGGTCGAGCTATTACAACTTAGCGACTTGCAAGTATCAGCTAAAGTTTCTTTAAATGATCAAGACAGCTTTCTTACTGCCAGTAGTTATATATTTTCAGTAGGTAAACAAAACTATCCCCTCGCTTTACGTACACTGATCCCTTTGATAGAAAAAAATACTCGCAGTCGAGAAGCGCGATTTAACTTTGAAGAACAAAGTGCTGTTGCAGGAAGCTCAGGGCGGTTGCGCTGGATAAGTGGTGAAGCACATTTACCTGCACATTTATTACAATCTCGACAGGGTAAGAATGGCTTCTTTATCTTGAATGACCAACATGCTCAATTTATAGCGGTAGAGTCAGCTGAAGAAGGGCGACCAGTGCCTTATACTTTAGACAAAAAACAATTACTGATTATTGATGGGCGACTTGGCTTACTTGATGGCGAAAAAGTGTCTTTGATGCAACAAGATAATGTCGCTAATAACTTGATTCATAACCAATAGGAGGTTTTGAATATGTGGTTACGTAATCTGATTAAAAATCATGTTTTAACTAATTTAGCGTTTGTACTTATTTTGGTTATGGGAGTAATTGTTTATCAACAATTACCGAGAGAGCAAGATCCATCAATCAATTTTAACTGGGTGCAAGTAACAACATTTTTGCCCGGTGCATCAGCACGTGATGTTGAACAAAAAATAACAGATGTCATTGAAGAATCGTTAGAGCGTATTCAAGATATAAAATTTGTCGCAAGTTCTAGCCGTGAAGGATTATCTAGTATTACGGTCAGGTTTTATGACATGGATGAACAAAAGTTTACTAAACGCATGGCAGATTTGCGCCGAGAGATTAGTAATATTGAAGACCAATTACCTGCTCAAGTAGAAAGCCCATATATTGTCGAGCTAACTTCTGCAAATGCTTTTCCTACTGCATCTGTTGTAGTTTCAGGCCCTGCCGATGATGAAAACTTACGTCGACAAGCTAGGGCGTTAGAGAAGGATTTAGCCCGTATCCCTGGTGTTGACCGTGTTCAGTCTACTGGTCAACGAGAGCCTGAATTACAAGTGCAATTTGATATTGAAAAAATTCAAAATTTAGGTATTAGCCCCGTTGATATTGCGAATAGTATTCGCCAGTTTTTTGTTGATATTTCTGCTGGTAGCGCACGTATTGCTAATGACCAATGGTTGATCAGGATCCAAGGTACTACAACCGACCCTGAAGTATTAGCCCAACTTCCTATTCTAAATCAGAAAGAGCAATATTTTGATAGTGAACTACGTTTAAAAGACATTGCTAAAGTAGTACGAGCACGTGAAAAGGCTGACCGATTAGTGAATTTTCAAGGTCAGCCAGCAGTTCTATTTGTCATTATGAAACAAGAGAGCAGTAATACACTAGAATTGGTTGAACGAATCAATCAGTTTGTCTTGAATAAAAACAAAACGGAAGAAAAACTTGGCGTAAAGTTTACCCTAGTAGATGATCAAACGTTAAATACACGCAGTGCTCTAAATACTATGCAGACTAATGCTGTGTTGGGTTTAGTGCTAGTGCTGTTTGTTACTTGGCTGTTTTTAGGTGGCCGTATTAGCTTATTGGTTACTATTGGTATTCCTTTTACGCTTGCTGGTACTTTCATTGTTTTACAAATGCTTGGACAAACGCTTAATACTTCGGTGTTGTTAGCTATTGTAATTGCGCTTGGCATGCTTGTGGATGATGCCGTAGTTGTGGTTGACTCTATCTATACAAAATTACGTGAAGGTATGCGAGGTGTCGATGCTGCATGGGCAGGTCTTACTGCGGTAATCCGTCCTGTAACAGCGTCAGTATTAACTACCATGGCGGCATTTTTACCTTTAATGCTTTTACCGGGTATTTTAGGCAAATTTATGATGGTCATTCCTTTAGTTGTAACTGTAGCCTTAGCCATAAGCTTAATAGAAGCTTATTGGATGTTGCCTGGCCATATTACTGCAGCCAAAATAAACTTTGATCACCCAAGTAAAATTGATATTAAGCGTCAAAAAGCCATTAGGCGATTAAAAGTTAATTATGGCTTTAGTTTAATCAAGTTTATGCGTCACCCCAAAAAAACCTTATTCGCCTTATTTTTGTTGATATCTTCAGCAGTTATTGCTGTTGGTGCCGGTATGATTCGCACAGACTTTTTTGCTGCTGATACCATTCGTTTGTTTTATATTAATGTTGAAATGCCAACTACAAGCTCAATTGACGAGACGATGAAAAAAGTCGTACAAATTGAACAAGTGGCAAATGAAGTGCTCAACACAGAAGATAGTCGTTCTGTTGTCAGTTATGCCGGGCAAATGTTTACAGAATTAGCACCTAAATTTGGTGACCATTTAGGGCAAGTAATGGTGAGCCTTAAACCTAGAACGGGCGATATGCGTACTGTTGAACAATTAATAGAGCAAACGCGAACGGCCGTGCAAGAAAGTATTATCGGCGCAAGTAACATTTCATTTCTAAAGCTTTCTGGCGGGCCTCCTGTAAGTAAGCCCATCAATGTAAAAGTACGGGGTGATAACTATGCAGAGCTTCGCCAAGCTACCAATAAATTAAGTCAATTTTTATATGCTGATGATCGTTTTCGTGACATCAGTGATGATGATAGCCAAGGGCGATTCGGTTTAAATCTAACTTTAAATAGTGACGCGATAAATAGATTAGGTATTCAACCTTCAGACGTACAACGAACAATTAAAATGCTCGTTGATGGTGAAATTGCCAGTTATGTACAACATGAGGGCGATAGAGTTGCTATACGAGTAAAGTCGAGTGCAGCTGTTACTAATCAATTTGATGATATTGAAGCTCTATTGCAACTTTCAGTACCAACACGTAGTGGTGAAACAGTCTTACTACGAGATTTAGTTAATATTGAAACTATGCAAGTGAAGAATAACCTCAGGCATTACAACTTTAAACGCACAATTGCTTTGGAAGCCGACATAGATAAACTACGTATAGATACCATTGCGGCAAATAAATTAATTCAAGATTATTGGCCAACTATCGCTGCTGATTTTCCAAACGTTAGTTTAGACTTTTCTGGCGAATTAGATGATATTCAAGAAAGTATTGATGCCATTGGTGTTTTATTCTTGTTTGGTATTGGTTTAATGTACCTTATTTTGAGCACTCAATTTCAAAGTTATTTTCAACCTTTGATGATTTTGATGACAGTGCCAATGGCTTTTGTTGGTGTGGTTCTAGGTTTGTTTGTTTCGGGTAATCCGCTTAGCTTATTTACCATGTACGGCATTGTGGCTCTTGCGGGTATAGCCGTTAATTCTTCTATTGTCTTAATATCAACAGCTAATGATAATTTGGCAAAAGGTATGAGCTTAATTCATGCGATATTTTATGCGGGTCGTCGTCGGGTCTTACCTATTTTAATCACAACATTAACAACGGTAGCTGGTTTGTTCTCTTTGGCATCAGGTCTTGGCGGACATTCACTTATCTGGTCTCCTGTCGCAACATCAATCGTTTGGGGGTTAATATTTTCGTCGATATTAACTTTGTTTGTTGTACCAACGTTATATCAAGTAGTAATGCAGCGTACCTATAAAAAACGTTTAAAAGCGCAGGAAATTAACGCTACCTCACATGAAGCTGTAAATGATGCCGTAAATATCACATCGATTGCAGAAATCAAAAAGCTCGTTAATAAATAACTTTGATGAAGGGCAGTGTCTCGTTTATATAGATACACTGCTTTTTATTGTTGCGCAATATTAGTACCGGCTAAGAAATAACCTGATTGACATTAGTTCCTATGGTTTTAGAGAGAATGTATTAATATTCTCCTTGAAAATAACGATGAAGAATCGCTTTAATTTTCCCTGTTGCTTTTAATTGCATAACAGTTTCTTTAAGTTTTTTACGAGTTGAGGCTATAACATCTTTTGAGCAAACCAAATAGACTTCACCTTTTAATAATACAATAGGTGGAGCCAAATCTTTGTTAAGCATGCCGATGTTTTGAGCTATTATCTGAAGGTTGGCTAATGCACCTGCCACGGCGTCAACTCTACCGGCTTTCAACATTTGCATAGCATTGATGTATTTTGGCGGTGATACTTTCGTAATACTCGTGTCATTATGAAATACCTTGTCAAACTGAACACCTAAAGGTACTGCAACCGTTTTACCATGCAAGCTTTTATAATCAGTAATACCGCGATCACTTCTGGGTAATACGCCTGCCTCTAATGAATAGCCAATAGGCACGATAAAATCTAATACAGTTTCAGTACCAGGAGTATCTGCGATGAGCGAACATGTCGGTTTACCCGACAACATAATGATTAAGCGTTTAGAAGGGATAAGCTTATTTTCATTACCCATGCCACTTGTTTTCATAATGGCATTCATTATTTCAAATAAAATTCCAGTGTCTTTTCCTTCTGAATTTTTATAGCCATAAGGTGATTGATCCATGGTTAACATGGATAAATTAGCTTGGTATGGAGCTGACTCAGAGGCTGTTGAAAACATAATGGTGCAAACAGTCAGCTGTTTTAACAATGATATAAGCTTAATCGTGTGTCTCCTCCATTAGAGTACTTATCATACTAACCTTTCGTTCTGTATAGTCAAATGACTTAAAAATCCTGAACGTTTTACTGAGTAATTAGCTCTATTGAATAATACATAGGCACTTATTTATAATAAATCGTATTGCTAATTATGTTCAAGGTAGCGACGGAGGATTGCTTGTATTTTCCCTGTCGACCTTAAGTGCATGATTGTTTCTTTCAATTTTTGACGAGTTGTTTTTAATATCTCTTTTGAACATATTAAATACATTTTATTATCGGTTAATATAATAGGCGGCGCTAAGTCTATATCTTGCATTCCAACCGCTGTTGCTATTGATTTTAGATTCACCAATGCACCAGCTACAGCATCCACTCTACCTACCTTTAACATTTTTATAGCATTGATGTACTGAGGTGGAGAAGCTTTGATTATATTCTTGTCATTATGAAATATAGTATCGAATTGTACACCTAATGGGACTGCGACTATTTTACCTGTGAGGCTATTATAGTCGGTTATACCACGGTCACTTCTTGGGAGAATACCCATTTTCAAAGAATAACCTATAGGTGCAACTAAAGATTGAATAGTAACGTCAGGGGTATTGGCTACAATTACACAAACAGGGCTGCCAGATACCATCTTAATGCCTAACCGTTTAGATGGAATGAGCGTATGTTTTTTACCAACACCACTAGCATGCATAATGGCATTCATAATTTCATACAATACACCGATATTCTTTCCGTTAGTATCCTTATACCCGTAAGGTATTTGATCCATGGTTAACATAGCAATATTGGTTTGAACTGAAGCTGAAGCAGAGCTTGCAGAGAAAACAAGTACGAAAATAGTTAGCTGTTTCAACAAGTGTATTAATTTGATCGTATACCTCCTCCTATCGCCTGTCTGTTATATAAACCTTTTCATTAAGCGTAGTCAATTGGCTTGAACAATAATATTTCTATTCTGGGACCCCATAGCTTTGAATGTTCGTTGCAATTAAATCAATTAAACGTTGTTGAGACTCAATACTTGCCCAAGCTATATGGGCTGTTAAAGATAAGTTATCTATCTCATTCTGGGCCAAAGCTTCAATTAATGGGTGGTTAGGTGATGGGGGCTCTTGTTCTAATACATCAAGTACAGCATGAGATATTATGTTGTTTTTTAACGCATTAAGTAAATCGTTACTATTAACCAATGCGCCACGCGCCGTATTAATTAATAGCGCAGAGCTTTTCATTAACGATAAAGTGTCACTATTAATGATATTTTCCGTTTCTGGTGTTTGCGGGCAGTGCAAGCTAATCACGTCTGCTTGTATTAGTACATCAGCAAAGCTGTGGCGATTTTCCCTAATTTTTGTTGCATGTGGTCGGTCAGCAATGAGTATTTCCATACCAAATGCTTGTGCAATATTAGCAACCGCTTTACCTAAGTTACCATAGCC
>Ga0209395_1004258_pt1 | contig 16988 bp, 11 predicted proteins | sample GOMGulsemesocosm_3_FD_184635 | JGI IMG/M metagenome (GOLD analysis project Ga0209395, IMG submission 184635) | Methane-oxidizing microbial communities from mesocosms in the Gulf of Mexico - GOM9D Gulf of Mexico (SPAdes) (version 2) | ecosystem: Environmental > Aquatic > Marine > Cold seeps... | reverse complement strand
TCTATAAACGCAAAAAATCCTTACTATTTCTAGTAAGGATTTATGTGAGCCCGATAGGATTCGAACCTATGACCGCCTCCTTAGAAGGGAGGTGCTCTATCCAGCTGAGCTACGAGCCCGTAGTTTTTATGTTTCTACGAAAACAGTGTCGGGTTGGCAGGATTAACTTTGTTGATCCTGAAGATGTTTGTTACAAATTAAAGAACTCTTTAATTCTAAATAAACTTCTCTGTTTTCTTAAGAAAGTATACTTTCTACGAAAACTCCACTTTTTATTTGTCGGGGTGGCAGGATTCGAACCTGCGACCTCCTCGTCCCAAACGAGGCGCGATGACCGGGCTACGCTACACCCCGAGTTGCAAAGTACGATATAAAAACACCTTTACTTCTCTGTACTCTATGTGTAGTTTATGACGAATTTAATACGTCGCTACACCTCGAGTTTGCAAAAAATTGCGGAGAGACAGGGACTCGAACCCTGGCGACAGTTACCCGTCGACAGATTAGCAATCTGCTCCATTACCACTCTGGCACCTCTCCTTAAAATAATACCAAAGTATTAGTTTAAAATTGCGAGTGCAAATGTATAACTACAAATACACTTTCACAACCTTTTTTACGACTTTTTTATGAAAATTTGCTATTAATCTGGATATTCGATTCTTAGGTGATACATATTCATCAACTTCTTCTTAATTACTTTTTTGATCTTTTCAATTTCTCTAAAAGTAATATCTGAATTAATAAATTGATTATCAGATTTTTGTTTTTCCACAATTTTATTTATCAAGGCATCTATAGACTGTGCCGTTGGATTTTTAATACTTTTTGTAGCTGCTTCTGCAGCATCACAAATCATTAAAATAGCTGTTTCTTTTGAAAACGGAATTGGCCCTGGGTATTGAAATTTAGCCAATGCTACTTCTTCATCCGGATTCATCTCTTGCTCATTCTTATAAAAATAATACACCAAACTTGTTCCGTGGTGTGTTCTAATAAAATCAATTATTCGGTCGGGCAATCGGTGTTCTTTTGCCAATTCAATTCCCTTAATCACATGATCAATAATGATGGATGCACTGTCTGTTGGTGATAAATCATTATGGGGGTTTACACCGGTAGCCTGATTCTCTATAAAATACATGGGATTGAGCATTTTACCAATGTCATGATATAAGGCCCCTGTTCTGGCCAACATAGAATTTGCTTCAATCTCATTGGCGGCAGCCTCTGCCAAATTTGCCACTTGCATAGAGTGCTGAAAAGTTCCAGGTGCTTTTTCATTTAACTCCCTTAATAACTTCGAGTTGGTATTTGATAATTCTAACAAGGTCACGTCAGAAACAAGTCCAAATATTTTCTCATACATATAGATAAAGAACACCGACAGGAAAGACAACAAGCCATTGGCTGAAAACAAAATCAGGTAATCCCATTTTATTTGCGAAGCATTTCCTTCTTTAATAATTGAGAACGCCAAGTAGGTAATCATGTAAATTAAGGTAATCTGACCAATTGAAATAAATAAACTCGCCCTTTTATACAGATCAGAAACCGTTAAAATAGTTACCATTCCGGCAATAATATGCAAGTAGATAAATTCAAAACTGTTTGGCACAATAAACCCGAGTAATAGCACCGTTAAAACATGTGCGAACAAGCCCAGTCTCGCATCAAAAAAGGCCTTTAGAACAATTGGCAATATACTCAAGGGTACTACATACAAATAATCAGGATTGTATTTCACAACCAAGGTTTGTATCAACACCATTAAAAAAACATTGAAAAAGATAAAGGTTACCTTATTGTTATTGGTATAAATTTCTGTTCTATATTTTTGCAAAAACAACAAAAGCATTAGCAAGGCTAAAGATACCAATACTGTATATCCAGAAACAATCCAAATGTAATTTGACTCTGTCCAAACCTTCGATTCATATTCTTTTTTTAATGAATTTAAAATGGCTAATTTTCTTCCTTCTACAATATCTCCTTTTAAAACAATTAGCTCTCCGGTGGTAACCAACCCTTTTTGATAAGAAATGCCTTTAAATGATTCGTCTAATGCTTTTTGGGTAAAACCTGCATCAAAGGTTACATTGGGTTTTAAGACAGCCAATAAAGTACTTAGCAATTTGTTTTGCCCATAATTTAGGGGTGCATTTCCAATATTTTGAGTAATGAGCTCTAAGACCTCTTTATATTCCAATAACTTGCCAAAGACTATTTCTGATACCTCAGTGTTCTTTCTTAAGAAGATAATATCACTTTCTTCGAGGGCTTGATTCTGATTGGTTTCCGTGATAAATCCATTTTTATACACGTTATCAATGATAAAATTTCCTGTAGCAATTAGCCCTAACATTTGAGAAGGGTCAATTGAATCTTGTTCTTGAATAAAATTTATTTTGGTTGTAAAATCAGATTTCACGTCAAGCACCGCCGCTGTATTATATTCAAAGTACTTTTTAGTATCTCTGATAAGCGCCTGTTTTTCAGCGTCCAATTCATTTTCGTTTTTCTGAATAGAAAAATCGAATGCCGCATATAAGTTGTCGTATTGCCAAGGTTTTCCTTTGCTAAAATCGTACTTAAACTGCCCTCCTTTTGGAAATAAATAAACAATGGCCACTACCGAAATTAAAAACAATAATACTTTGTAAACCATCGCATTATTCTTGTAAATTTTATTGATAAGGTTGCTCATATACTTCAATTTATGAAATTCTATTATTTACAAACTTACTTTAAATAGTTTCTCTTTCAAAAATTACATTTAACTTTATTTAATACATAAGAATGCCATACTTTATTTTATTGCTCACAATAAATTGGTTATTTTCGCACTATCGAAATTTAATGGACAAAATTAATATACAGCATATCATATGAAAGAAGTAGTAATTGTATCAGTTGCAAGAACTCCAATAGGGAGTTTCATGGGAAGTTTATCATCAATTCCTGCTCCAAAATTGGGAGCTGTTGCTATTAAAGGTGCTTTAGAAAAAATTAACTTACAACCAGAACTGGTAGAAGAGGTTTATATGGGGAATGTTGTTTCTGCTGGCTTAGGGCAAGCTCCCGCAAGACAAGCGGCGATTTTTGCTGGAATACCAGACACGGTTCCTTGTACGACTGTAAATAAAGTGTGTTCTTCAGGTATGAAATCAATCATGTTGGCAGCACAGACAATTGCGCTAGGAGATGCAGAAATAGTAGTTGCCGGCGGAATGGAAAACATGAGTATGATACCGCACTATCAACATGCCAGAAATGGTTCAAAATTTGGTCCTATTACATTAGAAGATGGAATGCAAAAAGACGGATTGATTGATGCCTATGAGCAAGTTGCTATGGGAGTTTGTGCTGATGAGTGTGCTACTGAATATGGATTCTCTAGAGAAGATCAAGATGCTTTTGCTATTGAATCATACAACAGATCTTCAAACGCTTGGAAAGAAGGTAAATATGCCGATGAAATTGTTCCCGTGGAGATTCCACAAAGACGTGGAGAACCGGTAATTTTTTCTGAAGACGAAGAATATAAAAACGTAAAAATGGAAAAAATCCCTGCTTTGCGTGCTGCGTTCTCTAAAGGAGGAACTGTTACTGCGGCAAATGCATCAACCATAAATGATGGTGGAGCGGCTTTGGTATTAATGTCTGCTGAAAAAGCTACGGAACTTAATCTAACGCCTCTTGCAAAAATTAAAAGTTATGCTGATGCTGCACATGAACCTAAATGGTTTACTACTGCTCCAGCAAAAGCATTACCAAAAGCATTGGCAAAAGCAAATATTTCTATTGATGATGTTGACTATTTTGAATTGAATGAAGCATTTTCAGTTGTAGGATTGGCAAACATGAAGATTCTTGGTTTAAATTCGGAAACTGTAAATGTACATGGAGGAGCTGTTTCTTTAGGACATCCATTAGGTGTTTCTGGAGCAAGGATTATTATTGCTTTAACATCTATCTTAAAACAAAACAATGCGAAAATTGGTGCTGCTGGTATTTGTAATGGTGGTGGTGGTGCAAGCGCAATGGTAATTGAACGTGTTTAAAATGAACATACTTATAATAGCATAATTCATAATCCATAACCCATAATTTTCTATGCTCTACGGCATTTGTAATTTAAGTATTATCCCTTTAAGAAGTGAATCGTCTGAGTCTTCAGAAATGATTTCACAGGTATTATTTGGTGAACACTTTAAAGTCTTAGAAAAAAGAAAAAATTGGAGTAAAGTTAGATTACAGTTTGATGGGCACGAAGGATATCTTGACAATAAACAGTTTGAAGAAATCACACAAGAGACATACACTTCTTTAAACGAATCAGATTCCGTTTTATCGGGTGAACTCATCGATTTCATCACAGATTCAAACGACAATTTATCTACCATATGTATCGGATCTACGTTGCCTTTTTACAGTAATAAAAAAATCATTTGCAACACATCAGAATTCAAATATGAAGGGACTATTATCAACAAAAACTTACCTAAGGAGTACTTGATAAAAACAGCCTTTATGTTTTTAAACGCACCTTATTTATGGGGTGGAAAAACTCCCTTTGGAATTGATTGTTCTGGTTTTACCCAAATGGTTTATAAATTATGTGGATATCAACTTTTTAGAGACGCTAAACAACAGGCAACTCAAGGAGAAGTATTAAGTTTTATTGAAGAAAGTGAACCTGGAGATTTAGCGTTCTTTGACAATAATGAAGGTGTTATTACACATGTTGGCATGATTATGAAAGAGAACTACATTATTCATGCTCATGGTAAGGTTAGGATTGACAGAATAGATCATAGCGGCATTTACAACGTAGACTCCAAAAGACATACACATAAATTACGCGTCATCAAAAAAATTATATAATATAAAAAAAACCGAAACTATTTAGTTTCGGTTTTTTTTATATTATGAAGTGTTCTTACTATAATGTTTTAAGAATCTTTCTATACTCATCAGACTTGTCTGTCATTTCTAATTGCTCATAAACACCAATTAACATCCTAACAGTTCCAGTAGTTCTCTCTGCAGTATCTGCCTTTGTTAAAATTGGTAATATTGATGTAAATAATTCCTTACGTTTTTTCTCAAATTTATCGTAATTCTTCATATCAGAAGGAGGCAAAGCATTCATTTTTGCAACAAGATCCTCATCTTTAAGTAATAATGAATTTGCGAGCATCCAGTTTGCCTTCGGATAATCAGCTTTTAATTCAATGGCTTTTGTAAAGTATTTTATTGCTTGATCAGCATTCTTTTCATTGTAATTTACAATTCCAATATTAAAAAACAAATCTGGGTTTGTTGGGTCTTTTTCAGTCGCTTCTTTCATCAATGCTGAAAACTTTTTTGGCTGCTTTAAATCGTTATATAAAAAAGCTTCTGTCAACAATAATTGCAAATCATCTGGTGCATCTTTACGAATTTTCTGAATCAACGCTAAAGCTTCCTCATGTTTCTTTTGTTTTGACAAAACACTCACTAAATTTTTCAAGAAGTCACTTCTCTTAGATTTAGATTTAGACGTTCTTGGATTTTTATATTTTCCTGATTTCGTCATAAGATTCATTTCTGACTTAGAATTGAATGTTACTTTCTTATTCGTTTCTTTATCTGTAGCTTCGAAAATATCTTTCACTCCCGTATACCCGATTTTTACCAACTCTGTATATAGTTTAAAAGAAGCATCATAATCTTTTCCTTGCAATGCTAATTGAGCTGCATTAGACAAAAACATGGTGTCTTTTTTATCTAAAGTATATCTTAAGTAAAACGCTTTAGAAGATTCTTTAAAATTCTTTGCTTCATGCATTTTAAAAGCTTTTTTATTTACCTCTTCTTTTAAGCTATTTAAAAAAGGCTTTGCTTTATCTGTATATCTCTTTTTACCTACCTCTATTTCAAAGTCAAATAAATCATTATATGCCTTGGCTGCTTTTTCATAATCTTTTTTACCTCCAAAAGCTTGCCCTTTTAAAAAATAAAATTTAGATTTTAATTTCGCATCTGCATTCGCAATTAAGCTTTCTGCTGAATTGATCGATGCTACTGCACCTGCATAATCTTGTTTCTTGATTGCTTTTTCTGCTGCCTTTAATTCATTCTTTTGCGAAAAGGACATCACTGTACATAATCCTAATGCAATTGATAATACTTGTTTTTTCATTTTATCTTAGTTTAATAGTATTCTTAATCTTGACTTTCTGTTGAAGGGTTTTCAACATCTATGCCATTTTCATTTTCTTCTAACTCTTCTTCTTCATGCTGAACTTTCGCAACAGCTGCAATACTATCTGAATCTTTTATATTTATTAATTTTACTCCTTGAGTTGCCCTCCCCATAACACGTAAATCTGCAACCGCCATTCTAATGGTAATTCCAGATTTGTTAATGATCATCAAATCATCATCATCTGTTACATTTTTAATAGCTACTAATAATCCTGTTTTATCAGAGATGTTTAATGTTTTAACACCTTTACCTCCTCTATTCGTAATTCTATAGTCTTCTAAATTAGAACGTTTTCCATATCCTTTTTCTGAAACAACCAAAATATTACTCTCCGCATCATTCACTGCAACCATTCCAACAACCTCATCTGTATCATGCTGCAACGTGATTCCTCTAACACCTGAAGCAGTTCTTCCCATAGGACGTGTTTTAGCCTCTTCAAAACGAATTGTTTTCCCTGACTTTAACGCCAACATCACTTGACTATCGCCCGTTGTTAATTTTGCTTCTAACAACTCATCACCTTCTTTAATTGTAATTGCATTGATTCCATTTGTTCTTGGACGAGAATACTGTTCTAAAGAGGTCTTTTTTACTTGACCTTTCTTAGTAGCCATGATCACATAATGACTATTAATATACTCTTCGTCTTTTAAATCTTTGGTTACTAAGAATGCTTTTACTTTGTCGTCTTGTTCTATATTAATTAAGTTCTGCATAGCTCTTCCTTTGGTGTTTTTACCACCTTCTGGAATTTCATACACACGCATCCAAAACACTTTTCCTTTTTGCGTAAAGAACATCATATATTGATGGTTTGTACCCACAAATAAATGCTCTAAGAAATCTTCATTTCGGGTAGCCACGCCTTTCTGACCTCTACCTCCCCTATTCTGAACCTTATACTCATCAAGGTTTGTTCTTTTCAAATAACCAGCGTTTGAGATGGTAACAACAACTTTTGTATCAGGAATCATATCTTCAATACTCATGTCTCCACCAGCATATTCAATTTGAGACCTACGAGCATCGCCGTATTTATCTCTAACAGCAACCAATTCGTCTTTAATTATTTGATAACGTCTTGATTCATTTTCTAAAATATCTTTTAGATCAATAATGGTCTTCATGATCTCATCAAACTCAGCGCGCAACTTATCCTGCTCTAAACCAGTTAACTGACGCAAACGCATTTCTACAATTGCTTTTGCCTGAATTTCACTCAATTCAAAACGAGAAATAAGAGATTCTCTTGCTTCATCGGCATTTTTAGATCCTCTTATAATTTTGATTACTTCATCTATATTGTCAGAAGCAATAATTAATCCCTCTAAAATATGAGCTCTCGCTTCGGCTTTCTTCAATTCAAATTTTGTTCTACGCACAACAACTTCATGTCTATGCTCAACAAAATAATGAATTAACTGCTTCAAGTTTAATTGCTCTGGTCTCCCATTTACCAAGGCAATATTATTGACACTGAAAGAGGTTTGTAACGCAGTATACTTGTATAATTTATTTAATACGATATTTGGAATTGCATCACGTTTTAAAATATAAACAACCCGCATTCCGTTTCTATCAGACTCATCACGAATATTTGCAATACCTTCTAATTTTTTATCATTGACCAACTCTGCAGTTTTTTTAATCATTTCTGCTTTGTTCACCTGATAAGGAATTTCGGTAACAATAATACACTCACGTCCTTTTACTTCTTCAATCACAGCTTTTGCACGCATTACAATACGTCCTCTTCCTGTATGAAAAGCATCTTTTACACCATCATATCCATAAATTATTCCACCAGTTGGGAAATCAGGAGCCTTTACATGCTGCATCAACTCATCAATCTCAATATCTCTATTTTCGATATAAGCCAGCGTACCATTCACAACCTCTGTTAAGTTGTGAGGGGCCATATTTGTTGCCATACCAACCGCAATTCCAGAAGCACCATTTACCAACAAATTTGGTATTCTAGTAGGTAAAACTGTTGGCTCTTGCAGGGTGTCATCAAAATTTAAACGGTGATCAACAGTATCCTTTTCAATATCAGACAACATGTCTTCAGAAATCTTCTGCATTCTTACCTCAGTATAACGCATTGCAGCTGGGCTATCTCCATCAACAGAACCAAAATTCCCTTGTCCATCAACCATCATATAACGAACGCTCCAATTCTGAGCCATACGCACCATAGAATCATATACAGAGGTATCTCCGTGTGGGTGATACTTTCCTAAAACCTCTCCAACAATTCTGGCTGATTTTTTATAAGATCCAGTAGCTTTAATTCCTAATTCATGCATTCCAAAAAGCACCCTTCTGTGTACTGGTTTTAAACCATCTCTAACATCTGGTAACGCCCTAGAAACAATAACCGACATTGAATAATCAATGTACGCAGATTTCATCTGTTCCTCAATATTAATTGGAATCAACTTTTCTCCGTCTGTCATATATATTTATGTATTAATTTTTTACTATTTTTCTTAAACGAGCAAGATACAATAAATCCTTTTTTTGTCAAAAATTATTAAAGATTGATTACTTAGAGTTATGAACATTTTTCATATTTTTAAAACACCTTCTACACGCCTTATTTACAGTAAGTTACACTACGTAGCTATACGGTTATTTGCCAAAAATTAAAAACTGCTACACTTTTTGTAATTTTTTTACAAAAAATCTACTAAATTTACAATATAGACACTTAAAAATATGGACGATAATTTTTCACCAAGAGTAAGAGATGTAATCACCTTTAGTAAAGATGAGGCTTTGCGTTTAGGTCATGACTTTATAGGCACTGAACATTTATTATTAGGTTTACTAAGAAAAGGAGATGGCAAAGCTATTGAGATCTTAACTGCATTTGATGTTGATTTAGAATTGATGCGTAAAAAAATAGAAAGTTTAAACCCCATCAATCCAAGCTTCAATATAGAAGAAAAGAAAAAGAGCTTACACTTAACAAGACAAGCAGAGAAAGCACTTAAAACAACGTTTTTAGAAGCAAAGCTATACCAAAGCGAAGCGATAGATACGGCGCATTTATTATTATGTATTTTAAGAAATGATAATGACCCGACAACAAAATTGTTAAATAAACTATACGTAGACTACGATCAAGCTAAATCTCTATACAAGCAACTACATATGGACGACGCAGAGATCTCTTTAGATCCGATCGCCGAAACACCATCTGAAGATGAGTTTAGCGAAGAGAAATCAAACCCATATGGACAGCAGCCTGGAAAAGGAAAAACTGCAAAAAAATCGAAAACACCTGTTTTAGACAATTTTGGGAGAGACCTAACAGCCATGGCAGAAGCCAACAAACTAGATCCAGTAGTTGGACGCACAAAAGAAATAGAACGAGTTTCACAAATTCTAAGTCGTAGAAAGAAAAATAACCCCATGTTAATTGGAGAACCAGGCGTTGGTAAATCTGCAATTGCCGAAGGCTTGGCTTTGCGAATTGTGAATAGAAAAGTATCTAGAATATTGTTTGACAAACGTATTGTTTCGTTGGATTTAGCTAGCTTGGTAGCAGGCACAAAATACAGAGGGCAGTTTGAAGAGCGCATGAAAGCACTGATGAACGAGCTTGAAAAGAACGAAGATATTATTCTTTTCATTGATGAAATTCACACCATTGTTGGTGCTGGAGGTGCCACAGGATCGCTAGATGCTTCCAACATGTTAAAACCAGCATTGGCTAGAGGTGAAATTCAATGTATTGGGGCAACAACATTAGACGAGTTTAGAACTAACATTGAAAAAGACGGTGCATTAGAACGTCGTTTTCAGAAAGTAATTATTGAACCTACTTCCGTAGAAGAAACCATTCAAATTTTACATAATATTAAAGAAAAATATGAAGAACACCATCATGTAGATTTCACAAATGATGCTATAGAAGCCTGTGTAAAATTAACAAATAGGTACATGACTGACAGATATCTTCCAGACAAAGCGATAGATGCTTTAGATGAATCTGGCTCTAGAATTCATATTACCAATATTGTGGTGCCAAAACAAGTATTAGCGCTAGAAACTGAATTAGAAACAATTCGTACAAATAAATCGAACGCAGTAAGTGGTCAGAAATACGAAGAAGCTGCAAAACTAAGAGATGATGAAAAAAACATTGAATCTGCCTTAGAATCTGCACAAAAACAATGGGAAGAAGACTCAAAACTAAATAGAGAAATTGTTACAGAAGATAATGTTGCCGAAGTTGTTTCTATGATGACGGGAATTCCCGTAAATAGAGTTGCCGAAGCAGAGAGCAGTCGCTTAAAAGAATTACCAAACCTTATTAAAGGCAAAGTAATTGGTCAAGACGAGGCCGTAACAAAGGTTGTAAAGGCTATTCAAAGAAACCGTGTTGGATTAAAAGATCCAAACAAACCAATTGGTTCATTTATATTTTTAGGTTCAACTGGAGTTGGGAAAACACAGCTTGCAAAAGTATTAGCTAGAGAATTATTTGATTCTGAAGATTCATTGATTCGAATTGACATGAGTGAATACATGGAGAAATTCGCTATCTCTAGGTTAATTGGTGCACCTCCAGGTTACGTAGGTTATGAAGAGGGCGGACAATTAACAGAAAAGATTAGACGCAAGCCTTATTCTGTAGTTTTACTTGACGAGATCGAGAAAGCCCATCCAGATGTGTTTAATATGCTATTGCAAATTCTAGACGACGGCCATATTACCGATAGCTTAGGTCGTAAAATTGATTTTAGAAATACCATTATTATTATGACTTCTAATATTGGCGCTAGACAATTAAAAGAATTTGGAGTAGGGGTTGGATTCGGAACTTCATCTAAAGTTGCACAAGCAGATAGTCATGCAAAAGGAATTATTGAAGGCGCATTAAAAAAGTCTTTTGCCCCTGAATTTTTAAATAGGATTGATGACATCATTATTTTCAATTCATTAGAAAGAGAAGATATTCATTCTATTATTGATATTGAACTAGACAAATTACTACATAGAATCTCTGATCTTGGATATACCTTGAAGCTTAGTGACAAAGCGAAAGATTATATTGCAGACAAAGGCTTTGATAAAAAATACGGAGCTAGACCATTAAAAAGAGCCATTCAGAAATACATTGAGGATGCTTTAGCAGAAGAAATAGTAAATTCAAAACTATCTGAAGGAGACACCATTGCAATGGATTTAGATGAGAAGAAAAACGAACTTACCATCAAAATTAAAAAAGCAAAAAAGGCACCAGAAGAACAAAAAGAAGAATAATACAAAACCGAGCGTAATGCTCGGTTTTTTTTATGCATAAAATAACACCTTTAGCATGGCCTATTTCCTTATATTTGCAGCAGTTTATAAAAACCATACTCATGAAAAAAATCACACTAATTTTAGCCGCTGTTATTGCAGTTAGTTCATGTAAAAATGAGCATCCCAATTATGTTAATTTCTCAGGAAAAATCAACAACATCGCTGCTACAGATTCTATACTTTCTTTAAAAAGCAACACCTTACAAAAAGACATCGCCATTGATAAAGACGGCTCTTTTAATGACACACTTACTGTTAAAACGGCTGGATACTACACCCTTTCTTTAAATGGTAAAAATGTTGGATTTACGTTCTTAAGAAATGGTTTTGACTTAACGCTAACAACAGATAAAAACACCTTTTTTGAGTCTTCTAATTACACAGGAAATGGTGCTAACTCTATCAACTATTTATTATCTCAATTTAAACTTGGTAGATCATTTGGCGACCCGAGAGCTATGTTCTCTTTAGAAAAAGATCTTTTTTTACAGAAAATAAAGTCAATGAAAAACAGTTTTGACAGCTTAAAGAAATCATATGCCGATATCGACACCATGCTGGTAAGAACAAACGATAAACAAAACAGTGATTTTTTCAATATGTTAGAAAAAAGTTTTGATCAACAACACGCCAGAGCAAAACAACAAGCTGTTACTAAAAACAAATTAACTAAAGGAAAACCATCTCCTAAATTCAAAAACTACCTAAATTACAAAGGAGGTAAAACATCTTTAGATGCTTTAAAAGGAAAATATGTTTACATAGATATCTGGGCAACATGGTGTAATCCTTGTATTGCAGAAATTCCTGCGTTAAAAAATTTAGAAAAAAAATACCACAACAAAAATATTCGTTTTGTCAGTATTTCTATTGATGACGAGAAATCTGCAGGCTCTTGGGACAAGGCTTTGGCGAAATGGAGAAAAATGGTAAAAGATAAAAGCCTAACAGGAACACAACTTTATGCTGGGAAAGATATAGCATTTATGAAAGAGTATTTAGTCACAGGTATTCCAAGGTTTATTCTGATAGACCCAACGGGAAATATCGTAAACCCGAATGCACCAAGACCTTCTAATCCGGCACTAGAGAACCTATTTAAAGAACTCGGAATTTAAGAAAACTTACACCAAAAAAAAGGCAGGATTTAAAAATCCTGCCTTTTTTTTTACGCTTTATTTTATCTACTCTTTATAAACTCCCATTGTAGCATATTTATCCATACGTTGCATAACTAAATCTGCATCGCTTAAATCTTTTAAACTACTATAGGTTTCTAGAATAACTCTTTCAACTTCTTTAAACGTCCCTTCCCTATCAGAATGTGCTCCTCCTAATGGTTCTTTGATAATTCCGTCTACTATTTTTAATTTAATTCCGTCTTCAGCGGTTAATTTTAATGATTCAGCAGCTTTTTCTTTATGCTCCCAACTTCTCCATAAAATTGAAGAACAGTTTTCAGGAGAAATTACAGAATACCAAGAGTTTTCTAACATCAATACTTTGTCTCCTACCCCAATTCCAAGCGCTCCACCAGAAGCACCTTCACCAATTACCACTGCAATAATAGGTGTTTTTAAACGAGACATTTCTAAGATATTCCTTGCAATTGCTTCTCCCTGACCTCTTTCTTCGGCTTCTAACCCTGGGTAAGCACCCGGAGTATCAATTAATGTTACAACAGGAATATTAAATTTCTCTGCCATTTTCATTAAACGCAATGCTTTACGATATCCTTCTGGATTCGCCATACCAAAGTTTCTATATTGACGCGTTTTGGTATTGTACCCTTTTTGTTGACCTATAAACATAAATGACTGATCACCTATTTTACCAAGCCCACCAACCATCGCTTTATCGTCTTTTACACTTCTGTCTCCGTGTAATTCCATAAAAGTATTTCCAGCCAAAGCTCTGATATAATCTAAGGTATAAGGTCTGTTTGGATGACGCGACAATTGAACACGCTGCCAAGCAGTAAGTTTTTTATAAATATCTTTTTTTGTCTTCTCTAGCTTCTTTTCAATTTTCTTACATGTTGCTGTAACATCAACATCACTTTCTTCTCCAATTACTTGACACTTTATTAGCTGATCTTCAAGCTCTTTAATTGGTTGTTCAAAATCTAAATATTCCATATTTTAGTTGTTTGATTATAACGAAATCAATTTACATTGATTGATAAAACATCGCTACAAACTTACTATAAAATTAATTATTGCAAGTCGGTTTTTAATTTTTATTCTTTTTGAATTTCTCTTTTATTCTTGATCGGTTTTTGATAATACCATTTAACAATACTACAAATAAAACAATAAATGCACCATAATAAAACTCTACGTTCATTTTTTCCTTATCACCAAATATAAACAAGGCCAATACAATTGCATATACAGGCTCTAAATTAATTGTCAACATTACCGTATAAGGGGTTAAATGCTTCATTATTTTAACCGACATAATAAACGCATACGCAGTACATACACTGCTAAGCAGTACTAAATAAAACCAATCTAACGAACTTAACGCAAAGAAATCTGCTGTAAATGAGCCGGTAAAAAGCATATATATAGTTACAAAGACGACCCCAAAAAGGAGTTGGTAAAATGAAATTATTTCCGCATCCGTTTTCTTTACAAACATCCCATTTAATACCGAAAAGAGCGCTGCTAAAAATGCCGAAATTAATGCATATATGATGCCTAAATAATACGCTGTTTCAAAATTAAAAATAACATACAATCCAGCAATAACTATCACTCCTAATACGAGCTCTATTGATTTAATTTTTCTTTTAAAAAACAGGGGTTCTATTAACGAAGTAAAAAAAGCACCTGTACTCATAGTTACCAATGCTATAGAAACATTAGAAACTTTAATTGCTTTAAAAAAGGTGATCCAGTGTAGGGCGATCACAACACCAGTAAACAAAAATTTTAATATGGATTTTTTATCAATCGCAAAATTTTTCTTTCGAATTATAAAATATAGAAAAATAAAAAAGACCGCCAACAGCATTCTATACCATACCAACGGCACTGCTTCTATACTTATTAAGGCTCCAAGTATGGCAGTAAATCCCCATATAAAAACAATTAAATGAAGCTGTAAATACTGTTTTATTTTACTTTCTGGCATTGTTATATAAATAGATTGCTAAAGCTCCAAAAACAACATTAGGAATCCAAACAGCCAACAACGAATTCGCTCCAGCCACAGCCCCTAAGACTTCAGATACTTTTAAAAAGAACACATAGACGAACATTAAACCAAAGCCTATGGCCAAATTAACGCCAATACCACCTCTTTGTTTTTTAAATGCCAATGCCACAGCTATTATGGTAAGTATATATGAAGAAATAGGCAAACTGGTTCTTTTGTGTAATTCTACCAGATATGCATTCAAGTTTTTAATACCTCTTTTTTTAGAGATATTAATAAATTTAATTAACTCACCAGATGGCATTTCTTGGGCTAAAGCCGCTTTATACACTAAATCTTTAGGCGTAAAAGCAAAGGTTGTATCAATAGTAGTTCCCGAAAAAATACTATCTCTGTCTTTGTAAATTCTTCTAATTCTATATTTACTTAATTTAAACGAGCTATCTTTTACTACCCAAGTAATATACTCGGCAGTAAACTTTCTTTTTAATAAGTTCCCGTCATAAAGCTCTTCAGAAAATGAATACCCAACATTTCTTTTCAAATCAAAACTCTTAATATAAATATATGTACTATCGCTAAGCTGTAGGCTAAAGTTTTTAATTTGATTATCTCCATATTTCTTTCTCGTGTTCAAATAGGTGTTTTCAAATTTCTTTCTAACCTTGCTGCTACTTGGCACCACAAAATGATTCATTACTAAAGCCAATATTGTAACTAAGGTTGCCCCAATAAAATACGGATATAAAAAACGTGTAAACGAGACTTTAGCATTATTAATGGCAACAATTTCCGTATTATTAGAAAGTTTAGAAGTAAAAACAATTACAGCTACAAATAGTGCCAACGGCATAAAAGTATTTGCATAATAAATGATGAAATTTTTATAATAATCATTTATTATTTCGAAAGTTGATAAGGTCTCTGCTGCTAAGAACTTATCCACTTTTTCAGCAATATCAATAGCAACAGCAATTGGAATTAAAATTAATAACGTAAAAATAAAAGTTATTAAATACCTTTTTAATATGTAACTATCAATTATTTTCAAATTACAATCTTTTGTTCATTTGGTTTACCATTTTGTCTTTCCATTCAGTAAAATCTCCAGCTAAGATATGTTTTCTTGCCTCTCTAGTCAACCACAGGTAAAAACCTAAATTATGTATGGTTGCAATTTGTTTTCCCAGTAATTCTTTTGCGGCAAACAAATGACGTAAGTAGGCTTTTGAATACATGGTATCTACAAAAGTTATATCCATTTCATCAATGGCAGAGAAATCATTTTCCCATTTTTTATTTTTAATATTTATGGTTCCATGTGCTGTAAATAACATGCCGTTTCTAGCATTTCTAGTTGGCATTACACAGTCAAACATATCAACTCCTAAAGCAATATTCTCAAGAATATTTATCGGGGTTCCTACCCCCATTAAATACCTTGGCTTATCTTCGGGTAAAATCTCGCAAACAATTTCGGTCATTGCGTATAACTCTTCAGCAGGCTCACCAACAGACAACCCTCCAATAGCATTTCCTTCTGCTCCAACAGAGGCTATAAATTCTGCAGATTGCTTACGTAAATCTTTATAAGTACTTCCTTGAACAATCGGAAAAAAGGTTTGGTTATAATCATATTTAAGAGGTGTTTTCTCTAGGTGATTAATACATCGTTTTAACCAACGATGCGTCATATGCATAGATCTTCTAGCATAATTAAAATCACATGGATAAGGTGTACATTCATCAAACGCCATGATAATATCTGCTCCAATAGAACGTTGAATTTCCATCACATTTTCTGGAGTAAAGAAATGATATGAGCCATCAATATGACTTTTAAACTTAACACCTTCTTCTTTAATTTTTCTTCTTCCTGAAAGAGAATACACCTGATAACCTCCTGAATCAGTTAAGATATTTCGATCCCAATTCATAAACTTATGCAACCCTCCTGCCTGCTCAATAATATCAGTTTTAGGTCTTAAATATAAATGATAAGTATTCCCTAAAATAATATCAGGGTTGATTTCATTTTTTAATTCAGATTGGTGTACTCCTTTTACAGTTCCTACTGTGCCTACAGGCATAAAAATTGGCGTTTCTATAGGACCATGATCTGTGGTGATTACACCAGCTCTGGCTTTACTTTTTGGGTCGGTAATTTTTAAGTCAAATTTCATTGCTTGCAAAGATACAGTTATTTAAGAATTGAAAAGTTAAAAAAAATGAAACGTTTAACGTCTCTTTT
>Ga0209395_1004256_pt1 | contig 16994 bp, 17 predicted proteins | sample GOMGulsemesocosm_3_FD_184635 | JGI IMG/M metagenome (GOLD analysis project Ga0209395, IMG submission 184635) | Methane-oxidizing microbial communities from mesocosms in the Gulf of Mexico - GOM9D Gulf of Mexico (SPAdes) (version 2) | ecosystem: Environmental > Aquatic > Marine > Cold seeps... | reverse complement strand
GATTGTAAGATTTGTTCACGACGGTTTGATTTTTTTGGTGCGGCCATGTGGCAAATAATCCTGCTGACTAATGTATGGTTTATGCTTGTTGATTGTAATGGTTAAGAATTTCAACTACTAGCTGTTTTGCTAACATCTCTTTACTTGAAAGGGGTAAATCGAGTTTACCACCATCCCAATAAAGGGTTAGGGCGTTGTTATCGCTATTAAAGCCTTGTCCGGCAACGCTAACGTTATTAGCGGCGATTAAATCGAGCTTCTTGCGTTGTAACTTGCCTCTGGCATATGTTTCAACGTCTTGCGTTTCTGCCGCAAATCCGACACAAAACGGGCGTTGCGCCGATAGCGCAGCAACGTCGGCTAAGATATCTGGATTCTTAACCATGGTGACGATCATGTCATCATCGTTCTTCTTGATTTTCTGGCTAGCGATATCGCTTGGGCGGTAATCTGCCACGGCGGCGCAGGCGATGAAAATGTCATGGCTTGGCGCTTGTGCCAGTGTTTGTTGGTGCATCTGCTCGGCACTAACAACATCAATACGCTTTACATTATTTGGTGTTGTTAATGATACTGGGCCGCTGACTAGTGTCACCTTCGCGCCCATTGCCGCCGCTGCTTTGGCAATTGAATAGCCCATTTTCCCCGAGCTATGGTTGCTTATATATCTAACTGGATCAATGGCTTCACGTGTTGGCCCCGCCGTTATCAATAACCTAAATGTGGCTTGCTTTGGTGTGAATAAATCCAGCGTATGTTCAACAATTTGGGATGGTTCAATCATTCGTCCTTTACCAACATCGCCACAGGCTTGTTCGCCACTACCAGGGCCCCAAATATGTAAACCGCGTTGTGTAAGACTGGCAATGTTTTGCTGGGTGACCGCGGCATGGTACATCTGTTGGTTCATTGCTGGCACTACGGCGATTGGCGCGGCAGTAGCCAAGCAAATGGTGGTGAGCAAATCACCCGCCATACCGGCATTTATCGCGGCAATGGTGTTGGCCGTCGCTGGTGCGATAATAATAAGATCCGCCCATTTAGCGAGTTCTATATGTCCCATTGATGCTTCGGCTGCAGGATCTAATAGACTATCACTGACTGGATTGGCGCTAACGGCTTGGAGGGTTAATGGTGTGATAAATTCTTTAGCACCATTGGTCATGACTACTCGTACATCGGCGCCATGATCTTTGAGGCGCCTGACTATTTCAGGACATTTATAAGCGGCAATGCCACCCGTTATGCCTAAGACAATTTTTTTGTTTTGTAGTGTCATGATTGATAAAAGCTTTGTTTAGTTATTGCGTCATACGATATCACAAATTGCGGCGAACTCTCGATTTTGTTCCATAATTATTGCTCAAGTTTCTGAAATTCTATGCGGCGTTGTTTACTTTGAAGACGATAGTACCAATAGCCCATTTGTTCGGAGGACATATGTCTATAAAGGATTGGCCGCATGTGATGCGGCCACGAGAAAAGTTATTAAGCCAAGGTGCTAAAGCGCTGTCCGACGCTGAGCTATTAGCTATATTCCTCCGTACGGGGGTTAAGGGCTACTCCGCGGTTGAAGTCGCTCAGCGCTTACTAGTAAACTTTAATGGTCTCAGCGGCCTTCTTAAAGCGCCTAAACAAGACTTTTGTAACGAATTTGGCTTAGGTCCTGCCAAATACGCACAATTGCAGGCTGTGTTAGAGATGAACCGTCGTTATTATCAACACCAATTGCGTACTCCTATCACATTAACAAACTCAAATGCCACAGCTGACTATTTGGTCGCTCAATTACGTGATTTGACCTACGAAACGTTCATGGTGCTATACCTCGATAGCCAGCATCAACTGATTTGTGCTCAAGAATTGTTCCGTGGCACTATCAATGCGGCTAACGTTTACCCACGTGAGGTTGTTAGAGAGGTCATAAAGCACAATGCCGCGGCAATTATTTTAAGTCATAATCATCCTTCAGGCATTGCCGAGCCTAGTGACGCAGATCGCCGGATCACTAAGCGGATAAAGGCCGCGCTATCATTGATCGACGTCACGGTTTTGGATCATTTTATCATTGGCGCATACAAGCCGTATTCTTTTGCTGATCATGGCCTACTTTAATTGTTTTTTTTCTGATAGAATTGCGGCGTTTTTAAGAGCGTAGCTTCTTTCTTCCCTAATGTGGGGATTGAAGTAGCCTCTTTTTTTAACATTATTGTATTAGGCGTATGGTGTCATTGATAGCATACGGCCCTCATTTGCGCAGCGAGCATAGGCCAAATGAGGCAAATTTACAGCTCGAGCTCGTAGAATTATTTTTGGAGGACATTCATGTCTAAAGTATGCCAAGTAACTGGAAAACGTCCAGTAACAGGTAACAACGTATCGCACGCTAAGAATCACACGCGTCGTCGTTTTTTACCAAATCTTCACACTCACCGTTTTTGGGTTGAAAGTGAAAACCGTTTCGTTAAATTACGCCTTACTACTAAAGGAATGCGTATTATCGATAAGAAAGGTATTGACGCTGTTCTAGCTGAAATGCGTGCTCGTGGTGAAAAGGTTTAAGGGGATAGAAAATGCGCGATAAAATTAAATTACAGTCAAGTGCTAGCAGTCACTTCTACACGACTGACAAGAACAAACGTACTATGCCTGAAAAGCTAGAACTGAAAAAGTATGATCCAGTTGTACGTAAGCACGTTATGTACAAAGAAGCTAAAATCAAGTAATTGATAGCCTCTTTAAACGTGATAAAAACCCAGCTTCGGCTGGGTTTTTTTATGTCTGGCGTTTGATCGCAATAGGTATGAATTAAGCTGTATATTCTCCAGCGGTAGGATCTATCGATAATTTTTAGTAAACTCAGACTTTTATACCAATTAAGGAAATGCTGTGGCGTTAACTAAACGTGGTTGGAACAATGTACTGATTTTTTCCTGCATGGGGATGATTATTATCTTCAATCTAATGGGAGGGAAACTTATCGAAAATGCCGAAGGCGATATAACCAGTGTGTTGCCTGAGCAAAGTATGATTTTAACTCTCGATAATCCAGATTTTTCGATTGAGCGCTTAGGAACAAATTGGCGCGTAACCCCGAGTGATCGCTTATCGATTGACGCGGCACAAGCTATTATTAACAAATGGCTTGCGATGCAAGGGGAAATGACGTTTTTACCAGGTAGTGATGAACAAGGTTATCGTGTGGCGATCTGGGTGGCGGGTGATGAGCTGCCGAGGCGCTATTGGGTGCAACCGAAATCGGGATTAATCACTGATATTATTAGGCAGAAAACTTGGCGTGTTTCGCCTGTATTACTAGCGGAATTAGAATAAAAATGCCTGAATTACCTGAAGTTGAAGTAAGTCGGATGGGGGTGAGTGTTCACCTTGATGGCCAAGTGATTAGCGATATTGTGGTTCGTACACCGAAATTGCGCTGGGATATTCCTACGTTGCAGCTACAGAGTTTAATCGGTCATCAAATTAATGGTGTCTCGCGCCGGGCTAAATATCTGGTCATTGAAACCGCTGTCGGCGATATTATTATTCATTTAGGGATGTCTGGTAGCCTACGAGTTATTGATAAAAATGTTGAACTTAAGAAGCATGATCATGTCGATATAGTGGTTGGCGCTAAAGTATTACGTTTAAATGATCCTAGACGGTTCGGCGCCGTTCTTTTTAGCGGTTCAGGTGTCCCACATGCGGTCTTTGCTAAGTTAGGCCCTGAACCGCTTACAGACGCTTTTGACAGTCAGCACCTTATTGCAATGTGTGCAAAGCGTAAAGCCGTGATCAAGCAAGTTATTATGGATAATCCTGTGGTGGTTGGTGTTGGGAATATTTACGCTAATGAAGCGTTATTCTTAACGGGGATTCACCCACAAACACCTGCGAATAAAGTGACAAAGAAGCAATTAAAATTACTGACAACCGTGATTAAGGATGTGTTAGCAGCCGCTATCAAGCAAGGAGGCACAACCCTAAAAGATTTTAGTCAGACTGATGGAAAGCCAGGATACTTCGCGCAATCACTTTATGTGTATGGCCGCGGCGGTAAACCTTGCTTAAAGTGCGACTCAACCCTACAGGAAGTGAAAATTGGCCAGCGAGCAAGTGTTTATTGCCCGCAATGCCAGAAGTATGAGTAAATGAAAGTTATTTTTGATGTTAAGCACCTGTATTATCTACCACAATATTTACCCGTCTATGATGAACTTACACGCCGAGGCATTGTGTGTGAATTCGTATTTTATCACGACAATATGTTAGACAATGTCATCAGCGAAGTTGTTAAAAATCAGGGGTTGAAGGCCAGCTGGATGAGTTGTTGGCTAAATGCTTTAGCATATTATCAGCAGCAATCTCCCGATTGGATAATCTTTGGTAATGAAGTGTCGGATATTGACGACATCCACTTGCAAAGCAAAACAGTATTAATGCAACACGGCATCGGACCAAAGGCTTGTTATTACGATGTATCTCAAAATTTAACGACAGTTCGTTTTGTTGAAGGCGAGCATCGATTGAATCGATTATTAAGCCTGTTTCCCACTGGAAACTTCATTGATACTGGATACGCTAAACTCGATCCATTGATCAATAAGTCCCATAACACGTTATCACTTGAAGCGCTAAATCTTGAACGATCTAAACCAACATTACTTTATGCGCCAACGTTTTACCCAAGTTCATTGGAGTATTTCCCCGAGGACTTTCCACAACAATTTAGTCAGTATAATATTATCATTAAGCCACACTTCTTTTCGTTGACTAAAAACAAATATCGCAAACAACGAAAATTATTAGAATGTTGGACTCGCGCAAAAAATGTATATTTGGCACCGGTTGACGATTACAATTTAGTGCCTTTTATGGCGATTTCTGATGTACTGATTTCAGATGCTTCTTCTGCGATGTTCGAATTCGCGGCATTAGACAAACCCGTTATTTGGTGTGATTTCTACAAACTACGTTGGAATTATAGAGGTGTCTTTAGCTACCGGTTTACGCGACGGCTTGATTCAGATATTGAATACTTTCATCAATTTTCCGAGCGAGCAGAGAGCTATCAGGCGTTAGAAGAAAAAGTGGCTAATGCAGTTGCCTACCCTGATTCTCGTAGTGCAGAAAGATTACGTGTTACTGAACTGTTGGCCGGAAAAGTGGATGGAAGATGCGCCGAGAGGATTAGTGATTACCTTATGGCGCATTAGTATCATTTAGCGCTTAATTTGCTAGCAATTGCTTCTGAGACAAGTTGTGGCACAAACTGCGAGACATCGCCTTTATGCAGAGATACTTCTTTGACTAACGTTGATGAGATAAACGAATTTTCTTCTGCTGGTGTGAGGAAGACGCTTTCTAAATCAGGATCTAACCGTCGATTCATATTGGCTAATTGAAATTCGTATTCAAAGTCTGACACCGCTCGTAAACCACGGATTAATATGGTGGCCTTTTGCTCTTTTGCAAAGTCTACCAATAACCCAGAAAAACCTACTACCGTCACATTGTCCAGATGGGCGGTTACCTGTTCAGCGAGAGAAACGCGTTCTTCTAGATTAAATAAAGGGCGTTTGCTCGGGCTATTGGCCACCCCGACAACAACGTGTTTGAACATTTTTGCTGCGCGCTCAATGAGGTCTAAATGACCGTTAGTCACAGGGTCAAAGGTACCTGGGTAAGTTGCTCTGTTATGCATGGTTTGCCTTAGTCATGGATATTAATTGAGACATGTTATCAAGTTTCATCGTATTAATGTAGTTGTTATACAGAGTACAGCGTAGAGAAACAACAGCAGCTTTGATATGATGCGTGCCATAGGAATTCCCTCCTTAATATATGGAATTATTAATGAAGTTTAAGTCACTTATTATTACTGTTATCGGTGCAGTATGGATGATGCCCAGCGCCACGAATGCTGCTGTTTCTCCGTATTTACCCGTTAAGCAAAACAGCGCATTCGAACTAGAAGTAGAAAGACTCGTTACATTGACCGGCTATCCGGTACTAAAAAAGCCTTATCACATCGCCTCACTAATGTCTTATGTCGATAAGGTGAAATCGACTCACCCAGCGTTATATCAGCGTATTAATCGCTATATTGAGCGCTATAAAACGACTGTTGGTGTTACTCATTTCCAATCAAATGTTCGCTTAAGTAATTCTAACGAAAAAAGTTTGCCGAATGCGCGAGGTGTGACCACTGAGAGCCGTTTCGATTTGCAAGCAACGGCATTCTGGCAACCCAATGAGTATTTTATCGCCAATGTTGGTGGTGGTTATAGCGCTGAAGAAGATTTTTCTCCTCATGGCACATTTTTGTCGTTTGGTGGCAGCTTAATGCAAGTAGATATTGGTTATCGAGAGCATTGGCTATCGCCATTACAAGGTAGTTCACAACTGGTGTCGACACAGGCGAAGCCGATGTTAGGTGTGACCTTATCCAATGTAGAGCCATTGACCGATTGGAATATCATGTATGAACTGGGATTCGGTCAACTTGATACGACAGACGGTATTGTATTTGATGGCGCGACATCAACCGGAAAACCAGGTCATCTAACAATGCATTTAAGTGCGCAACTGACCGACTGGTGGACTGTATCTGGTAATCGAACTATGCAATTTGGCGGCGGTGATCGTGGCACAGTTGGATTAAGCGATGTATGGCAAGCTATGATTGATCCCGTAAGCTCTGACAATTGTGGTGGTTCCTCAGACTTACAAGATTGTAGTCAAGAGTTCGGTAATCAACAAGCCTCGATGGTCAGTAGAATGGATTTGGCTTGGGGAGAAACCCCTTATAGTCTGATTATTGAGATTGCGGGTGAGGATACCAATGATTTCAAGGCGTATAAACTGGGTAATAAGGCCTACACTGTTAGTGTATTTATCCCTTATTTATCCCGTAGTGAGTCGTTAAATGTGACGGCACAATATATTGAGGATGCGTGGTATAGCCATCATCTCTACCGCCAAGGTTATCGTAATGATGGCCATGTTATTGGACATTGGTGGGGGGATGAAAAGCGTGTTAATGATGGTATTGGAGCTAAAGTGTTTAGTGCAGTCTATACCAAAGATTTAGAGAATAATACTCATTTGCGCCTCGAATATAATACGGTAAAAAATGAGTACAGTGAATCACTATTGCCCCCTAATTATCAGCGCGGACATTACCTGAAAGCCGATTATCAGTGGGTTTATAAAGGGAAATTCCTTGGCTTACATTTATACGCCGGTAAAGATTTAAACGGTGAATCTTTTAATAGTATTTCTTTTTCAAGACAATGGTAGGGTAGCAGTCTTATGAATCAAGCGTTTTTACTTTATATTGAACAAAATTATTCATTCGAGATATTACGTCCATTACAGCAAGAGATATTAGCGCGTGGTGGTAAAGTGTTATGGTTTGTTTATGGTAATGAAGTAGCGCTTGATAAGTTTAGCGATGATGAAAGCTACACCAAAGATGCTGCAACTGCGGTTGCGTTTAATCCGGTAGCAACCTATGTGCCTGGCAATATTGTACCTAACTTTATTCCGGGCCTAAAAGTGCAGGTGTTTCATGGCTTGGAGTGGAAGAAAAAAGGTCACTTTGTGATCCGTGGCTGCTTCGATTTATATTGCACACATGGTGACGCGACGACCGCACAATTTAACCAGTTATCTCTCAAGCATGGCTATTTTAATGTTGTTGAAACGGGTTGGCCAAAGCTAGACCCTTTGTTCAGTTGTCTGCCATATCATTGGGAAGGGAAAAGCCAACGACCAGTGATTCTATTCGCACCAACATTTTCCCCTTCGCTAACCAGTGCGCCAGAACTATATATAAAAATAAAAAAGTTAGTAGCGAACAGCAATTGGCAGTGGTTAGTTAAATTCCATCCTAAAATGGATACGCAATGGGTCGAAAAATATAAAGAAATTACTGGCGATAATTATCGAGTCATAGAAGGGCTTTCAGTCAGTTCATTGCTACAAGCCTCTGATTTGTTAATTTCAGATACCTCGTCAATTATTGGGGAATTTGCACTACTTGATAAGCCCGTTGTGACGTTAAATAACTCGCAGCCAGGAGAGTATTTAATTGATATAGCAAGCGCTGATGAGCTAGAAGCAGCCATTGAGCAAGCGCTGCCGCCATCTTTGGCGTTAATTGAGCAGCTTAATAAGTATACTCAAACGTTACACCCTTATAAAGATGGCTGCTCCTCACAACGGATTCTAGATGCTACACTTGATATGGTGAATCACCCACAAGTGCATTTAAAGGCTAAACCCTTAAACTTGTTTAGAAACTTCAAGATGAGAAAAAAACTAGGCTATTGGAAGTTCTAAATACTTCATATGACTTTGTTAAAGGGTATAATATTCTCTTTTACTATTTCGCGTAATGCGAGTTGATGCTTTAAGGGGTAAATAGTGCGTATTATTACTTTTGGAACTTTTGATGTATTCCACGTTGGCCATGTCAACATCATTGAGCGAGCACGAGCACAAGGGGATTATCTTATTGTTGGTGTCTCATCAGATGCACTTAATTTCAGTAAAAAATCTCGTAATCCGATTTATTCGCAGGAAGATCGCATTCATATCCTAAAGTCTATGCGTTGCGTAGATGAAGTATTTGTCGAAGAGTCACTCGAACTTAAAGAACAATATATTATTGATAACAAAGCCGATATGTTAGTGATGGGAGATGATTGGGAGGGGAAATTCGACCACCTAAAACATCTATGTGAGGTTATCTATCTCCCTAGGACTCCGTCTATCTCCACCACCGCAACGATTGAAGTTGTAAGAAACTTACCCCAGTAAGTTATCTAAAATAATCGTTTCAAACTTATCTTTAACGGCTTTAAAGGTGATGTCATTCATTAATTTCTCACCTTTGGCGCGTTTACCCCATTTGACGACTTTGATTGGTCGTTGTTGCTGACTAACGATGTGATATTCATAAACGCTGACCACCGATTGTTGCGACAAGTACGGACCAGTTCTGCCTGGGTTACTGTGAGCATAAAGCCCGATCACTGGCGTGCCAACAGTGGTGGCCATATGTGCTGGGCCGGTGTCTGGCGCTAATACAATGTCGGCGTGTTTGATGAGGGCGAGCATTTGTTTAAGCGATGTCTTACCGATTAGATTTTGAGGCGTTTTTTCACAATGCTGTGCTATTTCACCCCCAAGTGCTATTTCGTGATCCGTTGGTCCGCCACATAAAACAACATCCCAGCCTTTGGTCATCGCATGATCAACCATCTTGGCGTAACCTTGGGTATTCCAATTGCGTTCTGCTTTGCTTGCCGATGGGCTAATAATTAAGGTGCGCTTAGTCGTGCTCAGCTGCTCGATCGCCCATTGTTGATCGGTGTTTGAAATCGGCATTTGCCATTGTGGAACCAAATCAGTGACACCAACAACTTCAGCAAACCCCATAAAACCATCTAAAACGTGTGGATTGGTTTGTGGGTTGATACAGCGATTACGAAATAGCCATTGACCTTCTTTGGCGCGTACTTTATCAAAGCCCACTTTGTATTTAGCTTTAATACAAAGCGTTGCGAGGCTGGCGCGTAGTGCAACTTGCATCTGTAATAGCACGTCAAAGCGCTGTCCTTTTAACGCCGCTTTAAGATCTTTGTAGCCTTGTAAACCGGCTCTTTTATCAAAAATAACAAACTCAACACCGGGTAAATCTTTGAGCAGCATGGCTTCGACTTTCCCAATCACCCAGGTGATTTTAGCGTCTGGCCAGCGTCGTTGAATAGCTTGCACCGCTGCGACACTATTACAGACATCGCCAATCGCCGATAAACGTAAAATACAGATGGATTGTGGGTTATCGCTTGGGTAATTCATGATGCATGTCTTAGAGTTTACAAAGGTGGCGGCAGTTTAGCATAAAATGAAGCTGCATTTACATCGCTCGCAATGCTAGAATTAGCGCCATACCGTTTTGTTTATTAAATAAGGCTACTTCCCTTGGGATCTCACGTTAGAAAACTAAATAATCAATGGCTGATTGCGCCGCCTACATTGGATATATCTAGTGAGTGGTTTAGCCCGAGCTATTGGCAACAACAGGGAAAAATACTCGGCGAATCTCGTGGTCGTAATGTCACTTGGTTTGTGGGTGAAAAAAGCCATCCAATGGTGCTAAGGCATTATTATCGTGGTGGCTTAATTGGAAAGTTAGTTAATGATTCCTACTTCTTTAGTGGCTTAAAGTCGACCCGTGCCTATCGTGAGTATATGTTGCTAAAACATCTTGAACAGCAAGATTTACCAGCATGTCGAGTCGTCGCGGCTCGCGTTATTGCCAGCGGCTTGACCTATCGTGCTGACTTATTAATGACGATGGTTGATGGTGGTAAGGATTTAGTTGCCTTATTGAGTAAAGGCCGTTTAACGGCGCAGCAATGGCAATCAATTGGTGCGATGATCGCTACGTTTCATCGCCACCTGGTTTATCACGCCGACCTCAATGCTCATAACATCCTACTGGATGGTCATGGCGCGCCGGTTTTAATCGATTTTGACCGCGGTGAGGTTAAACCTCAGCAGGGGCCATGGTGCCAGAGCAATCTCGACCGATTATTACGTTCTTTTAATAAAGAAAAAAATAAGTTGTCGCAATTTCATTTTGATGATGCTGACTGGCAGTCGCTTATGCAGGGGTATCATCAATAGCGGCGATATTAGTCGCTACCCAATCGAGAAGACGCGTTAAAGTTCCTTGATTGTCTTTGACTAATTGCTGGGCATTGTGACCCATTGTAAGGCGCGCTGAATCATCGCTCAGTAATTGGTTGATAGTCGTTGCTAACGCGTTCGCACTTTTCACATGGCATAATCCATTGGCGTTTAATAAGTGTTCGCTAATATCACTAAAATTGTAGACGGATGGACCCATGAGTACCGGCTTTGCTAACGCCGCAGGCTCTAATGGGTTGTGACCTCCACGTTCAATTAAGCTGCCACCAACATAAGCGATATCAGCCAACCCAAACATTAGTAGTAACTCTCCCATCGTGTCACAGAGTACAATTTGGCAATCTGCAGGGGGAGGCGTATTAGCGCTACGGCGGACAAATTTGAAGTGTTGTGCTTGGCATAATGTCGCGACTTCGTCAAAGCGCTCAGGGTGTCGCGGCACAATGATCAATAGCAAATTAGGATTCGAGGCCAATAACTGGCGATGGGCTTGGAGTATTTGTTCATTTTCTTTCGGATGAGTACTACCTGCCACCCACACTGGGCGGTTAGCAGCCCATTGTTGTTTTAACTGGTGTTGCTCTGTAATGAGTTGCTGGTCAATGGTCAATTCAAACTTGATACTACCACTGATTTTTAGTTTATCGGCGCTAAGTCCCAGCGCCATAAAACGTTGACCGTCACTATCGAACTGGGCTGATACTTGCGATAACTTTGCTAGCATGTCGCGCATCAGTGGTGCCGCTTTCTTAAGGTAACCGGTTGCTGATTTTGGTGACATTCTAGCATTGGCTAATAGTGTCGGTATGCCGCGTTGATGTAATTGATGAACGAGATTAGGCCACAGTTCGGTTTCCATGATGATGCAAAGCTGTGGTTTTACATCGTTTAAAAAACGATTGACGGCGCCAGGCAAGTCCAGTGGCAAGTATGCGTGAAGAACGCGATCGACAAAGTTTTTCTTAACGGTGTTGCTGCCCGTTGGGGTGCTGGTTGTTACTAAGATATGATGTTCAGGATATTGTTTTATCAGCGCATTAATCAATGGGGTCGCCGCAATAGTTTCACCAACCGATACTGAATGAACCAAGATCACGGGTTTGCTCGGACGCAATTTTTTAAGCCCAAAACGTTCGCCAATACGACCACGATAATCGCGGCTTTTTAGTGCGCGATAGCTCAAGTAAAGCAAAATGATCGGCGTCGCCAGATATAAGATTAAGCTGTATATAAATCTGTTCATTAGTTTTGCTATGTCTCTGTTTTAAGGTTACATTGACTGAATAATAATAATAACGGCATTATCCGAAGCATTATAACAAGATAGTGAACAGAGTTGATGAAAACAAAAGATAAAATTATTCAAGGCAGTATTGAGCTATTTAATCAGCAAGGAGAGCGCAACGTCACGACGAACCATATTGCAGCTCACGTCGGCATTAGTCCAGGCAACCTCTATTATCACTACAATAACAAAGACGATATTATTCGAACGATCTACAAGCTCTATGAAAAAAATCTAGATCAAATGTTCCAACCTCAAGAAAGTAGTTCGATGGGGATGGATGAGATGATGTTTTATCTTGATCGGGTGTTCTATTCGATGTGGCAGTTTAGGTTTTTTTACGCTAATTTACCGGATATCTTAGCGCGTGATGATGAACTCCATCAGCGTTACCTTGTAGCTCAAAAACGCCTATATGCCCGAATGATAGGTATATTATATGAGATAAGAGCCCAAGGGTTTATGACGCTAGATGATCAGATGGTCGATGATTTGTCGCATACCTTAAAATTGGTCGTCACATTTTGGATTAGCTACCAACATACTCAAACACAACAAGAGATAACGCGAGCAACGATCTCGCAAGGAGTGTTAAAGGTTATTGGGATCTTTAAAGGGTACTTAACGCCGAGTGGATTAACCTATATGGCGGCGCTCGAAGCGGATTACGTGAAGTTGTTGCATGATGGCGTATTAGAAGATTCTAGCATTAGTTAAACTAATCTAAATTGCGTATTAATTTAATAATAAATATAAATTACAGTGTGTTATATCTGTAATTATATCTTTACCATGAAATTAACTAATATTGCGCATGGCAACACTGATCTACGCTTAAATTAGGATTAAACTAGCAATATATTCTATTATTACTTAAGACCAGATGGCTTAAGTTCTACCACTCCAACTATTGCTAGGAGGCTTCATGTCAGAAGCATTTACCGATTTTCTTAACCAACAAATCACCGAAGTAAAGAACGAAGGCTTATATAAACATGAGCGTCAGTTACTTTCTCCTCAGCAAACTGGTATTAGCGTATCAGAGGGAGATGTTATTAACTTTTGTGCTAATAATTATCTAGGATTAGCCAATAACCCTCGACTTATAGCGGCGGCCAAAGATGGTCTTGAGCAGAATGGCTTTGGCATGGCGTCGGTGCGTTTTATCTGTGGCACGCAAGATATTCATAAAAAACTAGAAAATGACCTTAGTGAATTTCTAGGGATGGAAGACACCATCCTTTATTCATCATGCTTCGATGCCAATGCTGGTTTATTCGAAACACTATTGGGCCCTGAAGATGCGATTATCTCTGATGCGTTAAATCATGCCTCAATTATTGACGGCGTGCGTTTATGTAAAGCGAAGCGCTATCGTTATGCCAACAACGATATGGCCGCACTGGAAGCGCAATTGATTGCAGCAAATGAAGCTGGCGCGCGCTTTAAGTTGATTGCTACCGATGGTGTATTCTCAATGGATGGCGTGATTGCTAATCTTGAAGGCGTGTGTGATCTTGCTGACAAGTATGATGCGATGGTCATGGTTGATGACTCACATGCGGTAGGCTTTGTCGGTGATCAAGGCCGTGGCACGCATGAGCACTGTAATGTGATGGATCGTGTTGATATTATCACTGGTACGCTGGGCAAAGCATTAGGCGGTGCATCTGGTGGCTTTACCGCTGCTAGCAAGGAAGTGGTTGAATGGTTACGTCAACGTTCTCGTCCTTATTTGTTTTCAAATTCACTCGCACCAGCAATTGTGACGGCATCGATAGAAGTATTAGCGATGCTTAAAGACGGTCAGGCGTTACGTGATCAAGTTAAAGCTAATGCACAATACTTCCGTGAGAAAATGGGCGCTGCCGGATTCACTATGGCTGGTGCTGATCATGCGATTGTTCCTGTGATGCTAGGGGACGCAAAACTTGCTTCTGCGATGGCTGATAAGTTACTGGCGAAAGGGATCTACGTTATTGGATTCTCATTCCCTGTTGTTCCAAAGGGACAGGCAAGAATTCGTACTCAAATGTCGGCGGCGCATACGCAAGTACAACTTGATCGCGCCATTGCTGCATTTATTGAAATCGGTAAAGAATTAGAGGTTATTTAACATGAAAGCGTTAAGTAAACTAAAGGCTGAAAAAGGTATCTGGATGGTCAATGCACCAGCGCCTAAAATGGGTCATAACGATTTATTGATAAAGATCCGTAAAACCGCGATTTGCGGCACCGACATGCATATTTACAATTGGGACGAATGGTCGCAACGTACTATTCCTGTGCCGATGATTGTTGGTCACGAATATGTTGGCGAAGTTGTTGGTATCGGCCAAGAAGTAAAAGGCTTTGAATTAGGCGACCGTGTGTCTGGTGAAGGGCATATTACCTGTGGCCATTGTCGAAACTGTCGTGGCGGTCGTACGCATCTATGCCGTAATACCACGGGCGTTGGCGTAAATCGTCAAGGTTCTTTTGCAGAATATTTAGTTATCCCTGCGTTCAATGCCTTTAAGTTACCTGACGATATTAGTGATGAACTGGCGGCTGTATTTGACCCATTTGGTAATGCTGTTCATACAGCGCTTTCGTTTGATTTAGTTGGCGAAGATGTCTTGATCACTGGCGCCGGTCCGATCGGTATTATGGCGGCGGCTATCTGCAAGCACGTTGGTGCCCGTCATGTCGTGATCACCGATGTTAATCCCTACCGTTTAGCTTTGGCTGAAAAAATGGGGGCGACGCGTGCGGTCAATGTGGCAGAAACGAAGATTGAAGATGTCATGCTTGAACTGGGGATGACGGAAGGGTTTGATGTCGGGATGGAAATGTCCGGTGTACCATCGGCATTCCAGGGGATGCTTGATAATATGAATCATGGTGGCCGTATCGCCTTGCTTGGTATTCCACCGTCTGATATGTCGATTGATTGGGATAAGGTTATCTTTAAAGGGTTAGTTATCAAGGGTATATATGGTCGTGAAATGTTTGAAACCTGGTATAAAATGGCCAGCCTCATTCAATCAGGCCTCGATATCTCACCGATCATCACTCATCATTTTTCTATTGACGATTTCCAAAAAGGCTTCGATATTATGGGCTCCGGCGAATCAGGAAAAGTTATTCTTGATTGGGATTAAGACGTAACAAGTGGTGCCGATAGGTCACCATTTGTTGAGCTAATTAAACTGATAACTGCGAATAACATCCAAGAACTCATCACCAAATTTTTCTAACTTTCGTTCGCCTACACCATTGATTTTTAGTAATTCAAACGGTGTTTGTGGTTGTTGCTCTGCCATTTCAGCCAGGCTTGCATCGTTAAATACGACGTAAGGCGGCACGGATTGCTCATCGGCGATACGTTTACGTAGCTTACGCAACTTAGCGAACAAGATTTCATCGTAGTCATAATCATCTTTGCGTGAGCGGCCGCTCGATGAACTCTTGGTGATCGCCTGTAGACGTGGCACCGCCAGCTCAATGACACTTTCTCCTTTGAGCGCGGTGCGCGCATCAGGATTAAGCACTAAAATAGAACTGCGGGTAATATCTTGGCGCATATAACCAAGGTGGATCAATTGACGGAAAATACTCAGCCAATATTCGCCACTGTGCTCGACCCCAATACCGTAAGTACTGAGTTTATCGTGACCGTATTCGAGCACACGTTGATTCTTAGAGCCTCGTAGTACATCGATGACATAGCCAACACCAAAGCTTTGCTTTAGGCGATAAACACATGACAGCGCCTTTTGAGCGGCCAGAGTGCCGTCAAAATGCTTGGGTGGATCGAGGCAAATATCGCAGTTACCACATTTTGGGGTGCCATATTCGCCGAAGTAATGGAGTAAAACCTGACGACGGCAGGTTTGCGCTTCGGCAAATGCTGACATCGCACTCAGCTTTTGATGTTCGACTTGTTGTTGCGCCGGATTGTTACCTTGCTCTATCAAGAAACGTACCTTTCCGATATCGGCAGGATCAAACAGCATCACGGCCTCGGCGTTCATGCCATCACGTCCTGCGCGGCCCGTTTCTTGGTAATATGATTCGATGTTCTTCGGAATATTATAGTGAATGACAAAGCGGACATCCGGCTTGTCGATCCCCATGCCAAACGCCACAGTAGCCACCACAATGTCCGTGTCACCGCGAATAAAGCTCTCTTGCACACTCATTCGCGTACTGTGCTCCATGCCGCCGTGATAGGCCAACACGCTATAATTTTGTTGTTGCAGCTTAGACGCTATTTCTTCAACTTGCTTACGGGTGGTGCAATAAATAATACCGGAGTTATCGCTCTGTGTTTTTAAATATTGCAGCAACTGGGTAAAGGGTTTGAATTTTTCATAAAGCGTATAGCGAATATTAGGACGGTCAAAGCTCGCCTGATGATAAAATGGATTATTGAGGTTCAGTCGACTCGCGATCTCTTGGCGTGTTGCATCATCAGCGGTAGCGGTTAACGCCATCACCGGAGGGTGCGGTAACACCGACTTGATTTGGCCAAGTGTAGCATATTCGGGTCTAAAATCGTGTCCCCACTGCGAAATACAATGTGCCTCGTCAATCGCAATTAATGATATATGTAATTGTTGTATCCGTTCAAGAAAACTTGGCTGCATTAATCGCTCTGGTGCAACATAAATCAGCTTAATTTCGCCGTGCTGCATTGCATTTAATATCGCCATCGATTCTTGTCGGGTTTGGCTCGAATTGAGATAAGCGGCATTTATACCATTGGCTTGTAATGTATCTACTTGATCTTTCATCAATGAAATAAGCGGAGATACCACGATCGTTAGCCCAGGTAGTACTAATGCAGGTATTTGAAAACAAAGTGATTTACCACCACCTGTTGGCATTATCACTAAGCAATCTGAGCCATTTATTGCACTGTCGATGATATCAAGTTGACCGGCACGAAATTCGCTATAGCCAAATACTTGGCTTAGCACTTGCTGCGGAGAGGTCATTG
>Ga0209395_1004255_pt1 | contig 16996 bp, 9 predicted proteins | sample GOMGulsemesocosm_3_FD_184635 | JGI IMG/M metagenome (GOLD analysis project Ga0209395, IMG submission 184635) | Methane-oxidizing microbial communities from mesocosms in the Gulf of Mexico - GOM9D Gulf of Mexico (SPAdes) (version 2) | ecosystem: Environmental > Aquatic > Marine > Cold seeps... | reverse complement strand
TATTCTTAGACCTTATTGACAACTTGCGCTATCAAATTCGACCAGCATTGTGGCACCAGTAGCACCACCACTTACCTTCAAGTATGACCAATAGTTACTGCCTGCAGCCACAGACATACAGGTAGTGGTTGAACCATTACCTAATGATTGACCATCATAACTACTATCACTCGGCCAGCCGCCATTTTTATAAAGGATATCTACATTACCTTGACCGTGATCTGTCGTAATAGACACAGTTTGATAAGCCGAAACATCACCAAGGCTTAACCAAAGAGAACTATTGCTACCTAGACACACAGCTTGACCTGCAGTTAACTGACCGCCAGTAATCGCAGCTTTAGTTAAACAGGCATTTTCAAGAGCTGGAACATTTGCTTCGATAATAACATTTGCAGTATCAGTATGCGCTGCGCCATCATTATCCGTTACTGTTAATGATGCAGTAAAATTACCTGCTACTGGGTATACATAAGTTGGATTAGCATCAGCACTTTGCTCGCCATTACCAAAGTCCCAAAGGTAACTAACAATATCACCATCAGTATCTTTAGAGCCTAAACTCTCAAAAGTTATCGCGTTACCCACTTGAGTAGCATAGGCACCATTTGCTTGAGCAACCGGAGCCACATTGCCACTATCAACAACAGTTACCATGTAATCTTCAGCTTCACCGTCACCAATAGAGCCACACGCTGTAGAAGGTGCATTGCCATATTTCATCACTACTCGCATACGTGTTGTTAGACCAACTAATGTGTTATCAATAGTTAAGTCTCCCACTACAGTGCCTTTTCCAGACAAACCACTGAGTAGTTTTTCTGAAGCTTCAAAGCTGCCATTGTTATTCGTATCAAGCCAAATAGCCCAGTGCTCTGAGTAACTTCCGCCTGCTGTTAAGCTAATAGCATTATTACCAACAGTTAATGGCATATTGATATGCGTAAAGTCTGCATAACCTTCTTTCGCACTGTTATTTGAAATACCGCCAGCGTCAACACCTGCAATCCACTCATAACCGGTATTACCCGTTATTGCGCAATAATCAACGGTAATAATAGGCTTAATAACCGCCGTGGTTGAAACTGAGCTTGCAGCATTGTCATTATCGGTAACGGTTAACTCAACAGGGTATGAACCTGCCGATTGATAAGTATGAGTAGGGTTAGCTAAAGTACTGCTATTACCGTCACCAAAGTTCCAATAATAACTTGTGATAGTGCCGTCATTATCAATAGAACCAACACTTGAGAAAGCGATAGCTGTATTAACAAACTCTTCAAATGGGCCATTTACCTGAGCGACAGGTGCTTCATTACTGGCGCTAATATTAACAAGGCTAGAATCTGATGATTGATTATTATCATTATCTGTTACCGTTAATTTTGCCGTGAAAGTACCACTGTTTGCATAGGCATAACTAGGGTTTGCTTCAACACTAGTGCCACCATCGCCAAAGTCCCAGTTATAAGCAACAATACTGCCATCAGCATCAACCGATCCAGCACTACTAAAGCTAACGACTTCATTGATAACGCCATTGTAACCACCATTTGCTTCTGCGGTCGGTATACCACTAGAAATAAGCGCATCACGTTCATAATACACTCTAAAGGTAGCGCCGCTGTAATCTAAAAATGGGTCAATAATAACGTTAACCGTGCCGCCACCAGCACCTAGGTCACAATATTCACTTAACCGTGGTGCACTAAAAGGCTTACAATCTGCAACAGCCGTTGTAGGTACTGAATTCACACTAACGTACATATCCGGATCGCCTTGATAGCCACCTGCCATCACTGCAACTACACGATTAGCATCGGCTGGCACTTCAAATTGATAAGCTTTAAGTGCATCACCCTTGATTGCTGATAAGTTAGTTTCTTCAGCCAAAAATACACGTTCACAACCCACACATAAACTTGGATCATCAACTGATAATATTTCCAATGTTGCATTAGAATAATCAGTAAAGGCATCTACCGTGACAAAATAAGGTTGCGTTGATGATGGTGAAGAAACAGTCACTAACTCTGGCGTACCTGCAGATTTAAATGAAATATAATCGGCCACCCAGGTATCACCATTTTTTGATGGCGCTACACCTTTACTGACATACATATCAGGATCTTGGTTGTATCCCTTCAAATAGATAGCTGCAGCCTCAGTACCCTCAGGTAAAGTCACTTCAAACGTTGACGTTTCACCCTTTAGTGCAGAAAGGTTAGTAAATTCATTAAGTAGCTCACCCGTTGGTGCTACATCTAAACCAGAGCCATCCCAGTAATGGTCCGCATTACTAGTATATTGCTCTAAACCGACAGCAATAAGGTTACTGTTGCTCCATAACGTTGAGCGTGCATCGCCGTGTAAAGCTGCCGTCATGCGACTAACTTGCCCTTGAGTGTACATAGCGTAGTTATCAGAGTAATGCATAAAGTTTTCAGTGTTAGTGGTTTCACCAACACAATTCAAAGCATTATCTTGTAAGATACTACTACTCATTTGTGGAGTATCACAGTTATTGTCACCGGTTAACTCACAAAAAGCTTCTTGATGTACAGAGCAAACATCACCATCAAATGTATGAGGTAGGTTTAACCAATGACCAAATTCATGGGTTAATACAGAACGGAAGTTTTCGCCCGTATTGGTACCAACAAAATTACCATTATAAACAACACGGGATAAACCCGCTTCTGACATACTCATTTGTGGATACCAAGCCACACCAGAACTACTGGTTGTACCGTCATCATATAAATCACTCATGAGATATATGTTCATGTACTTAAAGTTATCCCAAGCATCGGCTGCAATTTCAGCGTCAAACTTCTCACCATCACCATACCCGGCTTTAGCACCATAACGTACAATACCGTTGGTAGGATTACCTTGAGGATCTTTTTTCGCTAAAACAAATTCTATATTCAAGTTATCGCGAATAGCTGCGAATTCAGCGGCAATAGGACCATCTTGCGTATTGGTACCTAAAAAATCTTCATTACTTTTGTTTAGGCCGTCAATGATTTTACTTTCGGTCAAACAAGCCGCCGCTTCATCAGTACAGTTATATTCAGCACCATATACATGCACAACTACAGGTATATAATAACGACCATCTACGCCGTTGCCATTAACCGCTAACGATTGAGACATAGCTTGTGGCGTCATCTTGAGCATAGATTGCGTAAGACTTTTCTTTAATTTCAACGCTGATTGTAATTTATTTTCTTGTTGTAAAGCGTTCCAATCTTGTTTGTTTTTATCAGTACCACAAACTTGGCTTTCGCTAAGCTGAGGGCTTAATGCGTTATTATTTTTAGTAGCAAACGTTGGTAATTGACCCGCTAATGCAGCAGTACTTGATACTGTTAACATCAAAGCCATTAATGAAGGAACTTTATATTGCAAAGACATGAAATTCTCCTGTATATGTTTTAATACATATTTTGGGGTAACTAATTCAATTGTGTTGCGTAAACAACAGCAAGGGATAGTCACATTATTTATTATTGTTAGTATTTGGTGAATCACGCTCTGGTTAACATCCTGTAAACACATAGTTATCAATAACATAACTAATGAACAAAAAAACACCAGATCAAATAGTACTACACACAATACATACTGTATACAATATATGATATCCCTGAATTGGAGTTGTTCGATTAGGCAATATAATCAAGGTGTTACCCAAACAATAATAAACTACCCTGTTTATCACCATAAAGAATAAGTGAACTTAGCGCTTCTATTGTGATCTTGTGTAAATGCAAACAAAAATTACATAAAAAATCGGCGACTCATTTTACATTTGACCAGGTGCAATATTTTATTTTAAATTTCAGGGGATGAGCTTCTGGATGATTCGATATAACGAGTCTAGATATTGGCTTAAATAACCTATATTTATCTGATCTGTTTTGCTCGAAATTAACGATAAACTAGTGGGAAATTATAATAAGTTAGACAGGAAATAATGAAAAATGCGTGGAACTAACGTTTGCTTATATCAACGTTGTAAAAAAACGTTATAAACTTAGTTAGTTCCACGCACCAATAGAGAGTTATTCTACACTTTCACTTATCGTTAATACTGGTTTACTGATGTCATTGGCATCGAGCACAAAAGACAATGTTTGGGTGCTATCAAGCGTTAATGACAGGTTATCATTAGCATTTGGTGTTAATTCAATGCTAGCACCTAACGTTATATTGTCTGCGCCACCCAAATTAGCACCGCCTGCTCCGCCCCAATCAGCATCAGCAATTTTTAACGCATGTTGACCGTCGGAAATTTGGTAACTTCCGCTATAAATACCGTTACCTTGATAAGTTAATGGCCGGTTAGTGCCCCACTCATTCATTAAACCTCTTAAGTAAATAACAGTATCACCATAAGGCGCTGGTATTGCTAACGGATCATCGGGCGTTATCAATAAACTTGGGCTTTGCCCGTCGCTGGCGTCTAACTCAAAAACATACTGACCATCAGCAATAATGTTTAATATTAAATTATCACCGCCGTTAGTTAAACTAGCCGCTTGAGCGATAGGCATAGTAAAGCCGCCACCGATATTGGCCGTTGAAAAGCCCTCATCAGCCACTTTAAACTGATATTCACCTTGCGTTAAGTCAGCAGCCAAGCGGTATTTATCATTACCCATATAAATGAAAGGTAAAGAGGTATCCCAGTTATTCATGGCGCCACGTAAATAAAGAGTATTGGTGCCATAAGCAGGTAATGCTGATAAACCGAAACCTTGCACTTCACCTTGCGGTTTAACAAATACTGCAGTAGTGAGTGCTGGTACAACAAAGTTGCCATTGCTAAAACTAGCGGTTTGCACGCGAGTATCTGCCGAGTTTTTCTGGTTTTGATGTAGTTCAAAATTACTGGCATTAGCAACGTTAAATGTCTGCTCTGTGCTAGTACCGTTAAATAACACCACAATGGCATCATTTGCGGGATCTAAATCAGCTAGTCCTAAGCCATCATCCAAGCTCATTACCACTAAACCTTGGCGCTGCTCTGTACCTACGTTATGAAATTTAATACGGTTAGATACTTGCTCTGCCGTGGTTAATCTAAATAACTTGCTGGTTGCTCTAATATTGATAAATTCTTTAAATAAAGCGCTGGTTAAGTTGATGTCTTGAGCGCTAAAAGCATTGTTCGCATTAGCACTAATACCACTGATGGTTGACCATTTAGTTTGGTTGTCTTGGGCTAACGGTAAACCAATATTCCAATTGCTCTGTGTTTGAGTGAAATCGATACGGTTAAACCAATCACCTGCATCATAGGTATTTCTGTCCATTGATTTTGAGCGAATTAAATCTGAGCCCATTTGTAAAAATGGAATACCTTGGCTTAATAGTGGTAATGATAGAGAAATATTTTGCACACGCACTTTATCGCTAAGGCTCATTTGGGCAGGTAGGTTGTATTGCAGCTGATCCCATAAGGTTTCATTATCATGCTTAGATACATAATTAACGGTATCAGCAGGATCGCTACTGTAACCTGCAGGTTGACCATTCCATTGATAATCATAAGCAGACAAATAATTACCACTGGCAGCAACAAAGTGATAGCTATCAATATTACCCACTAAGCCAACACGGATAACATCTTGCTCAGCTAAACTGCCACCACTATTGAACAAGGCAGCGCTACGGACAGCGTCACGTTGTCGGTCAGAGTATGTACCAATTTCGCTGCCAGCCATATTAAGCTGTGAAGCTTGCTCAAAACGGCGGTTATTGGCTACTTCACCAAAATTCCAACCTTCACCATAAAAATAGCTATCTGCATCTACCGCTAATACCGCATCTCTTGCATCAAGAATAGCTTGTTTAGGAATATGTCCCATTAAATCAAATCTAAAGCCATCAAAACCAAAGTTATTGGCAAAGCTGACTAATGAATCATTCATCAATTTAGCCATCATTCGATGCTCTGTTGCCGTATTCTCACAACAGGTTGATGTTTCAATAGCGCCGCTATTTTCATTTAATCTATGGTAATAACCGGGTACTACTTTATCTAATACAGAATTATCATATAAGCCAGATGAAGCAGCATGGTTGTAAACAACATCAAGCACTACGCGTAATCCTGTTTCATGCAGTGCTTGGTTCATTGCACGCATTTCAATAATGCGACTCACATCATCAGCATTTGAAGCATAACTGCCTTCAGGTGCAGCAAAATGTTGTGGATCATAACCCCAGTTAAAGCCATCAAAACGGCGTATTGCTTCAACCAATGCTTGTGCATCAGTCGTGCTTGGATCGTAATTTTTTAAAACATCGAGCAGTACAGTATTGTCATTTTCAACACCACATACCGGCGCATTAGCGTTAAGTAAACATAAATCCGCAACCGTATCGGTCACATCAACACGCTTGCTTGGATCTTCTTCAATTGAAGCAATATCGTTGGCAGGTAACACATGAAAATGCGTTAAGCCAGCAGCTTGAAGTTGCTGTAAATGCTGCATAGGTAAAGAATTGGCTTCGGTAAAAGCAAGGTACTTGCCGCGATTTTCTGTACTGGTGCTTTGGTCCAAAATACTAAAGTCACGAATATGACCTTCATAAATAATGCTGTCTTCAAAGTTCGCTACTGTTGGTACCACATGATTATCCCAACCTGGTGGTTTTAAGTCATCATCGCTTAAATCAACAAATTGGCTATATCGACCATTAGTTGATAAACCAACTGAATAGGGATCGGTAACGGTTAAGTTTTCCATTTTACTGGTAAGCGGGTGAAACACGGTGAGTTGATAGCGGTAATAAAGGCGATCAACTGCCGACTTCTCCGTACTATAAGACCAAATTCCCGTTGCTTCATCAACAGTCATTGGCTGAGTTGTCGTCTCTTGCTTGGTGGCATTATAAATTTTAATCGCCACTTGGCTTGCCGTAGGAGCCCAAACCGATGCCGTAACTTGATCGTTTTGATAATTAAGTCCTAAGCTCGCTTCATCAGCGTCTGCACTGTTACGGGTATACAAATAATCTAATAAACGTGGTGACTGCACACGTGTGGCATCGAGTAAATTACCTTGCTCATCTAAAGCGACTACCAGTAATTGATTTTTAAGCAACTGCTTTGCTTGAGCATCATCAATATCTATCGTAAAACCTTTAAAGCCATTTAAGTGAGGGTTTTGTTGATAGTAACTGGCGTTAGCATCTTTGCTGGTTAATGTTTTATAGGGTAAATCATTGAGTAGCGCTTGATTGATAACGTCAATACCGGCATCTGCTGCATAATATAAACGATAACTGTCAGCATTGTTAACATCGGTAGACCATAATAACGTACTGGTGTCTAACCAATGAACACGCGCACCATCAAGAAAAATAGGTCGAGTGGTTACTGGCGTATACCAAATATCAGGGTAACCATCAAAAGTAAATGCTTGTTGGCCTTGCGTCGCTTTTACTGGCTCGAAGCGACTGTTATTAGCACCAAGCGCTTTATCATTTCCTTTGTGAATGATGAAGTTATAACAATCGGCACCAGGCTCTACGCTAAGAATATAATAACCACCATACTCTGGGTGAACACCATCAACAGGGTACGGTGATTGCCACTGAGAAAAATGAGCACTGTCAGTAGTTGGGTTAGCATAATTACCACAAGCTTCACCATTCCAGAGATGTAAGCCCCAGCCATCGTAATTACCATCTGCGCGTTGATAAAAAATAGCGATTTGGTTGTCGTTTAATTCAAGTCCTGTAGCGCTCGCTATCTGTTCTACCTTACTAAGTAACTCAAAAGAAATAAGCGCCCGTTTGAGTTCAAGCTGTAAAGTAAATTTATGGCTGGCACCTGCCGCTAATTCGTCAATCGACAAATTAACATAGGGAACACCTTCGTCATTTCCATCAATATTGCGCACTTGATGGCTACTTGTTGCAATGAACACTCGAAACGGGCCGGTTAATTTTTCGCTGCCTTGGTTAGTGATAGTAACAACAGACAAATATTGATTATTGATACGGTCATAAATGGGTCGAGGTGAATAACTCAGCTCAGTTTCAGCGGTATTATTCCATGCTGCATGGCTAAAGGGTGTTATCACTAACATTAATAACAGCGAGAGTAGCAACATAGTTTTTCTATAAAAATTCATGTGATTATCCTCGTTTGACATTGAAGCACTGTTGGCCAATTAACGCTGCCATTGCAATAAATAACATTATTAGCGTGCTAGGCTCTGGCACTGGCGTTGTCACAGAGGTTAAAGAAACATTATCAATATTGAGCTTTGAAGACACAGACGTAGGTTTGAAACCGCCTTGCACGGTAAAGTCTAAGGTCCAATTGCTTTGATTATAAAAACTATCATCTAATATTACCGAAAAGGAGCCAGAGTCATAACTACTGGTTGCTTCAATAAGATGACCAAGTTCACCGTTAGCATTAAATAAAGAGCCTGTGCCGTTGCTTAAGCTGACAAAGAAGTTGTCGGCGAAAAGGCTAGCGTCATCAAAACCAGAAAAGTCCCAATCAAAGCTAAGCTGCAAATCTCCACTGGCAACAGTTAAGTCTAATGCGGTAAAAAGCGTGTTGGCATAAAACGCCGTAGCACCCTCGGATTGATCAACACTAATAACAGCGCTACAGTCACCAGCATTATTGTTGATACTAAAATCTCCCGTGCCGCCAGGATCACCAACACCGTCAGTGTCTTTTTGCCAATTTTGAAAATCACAGCGTTGGAAATCACCATTGCCAATGATGTTACTGTTAGCATTAACACTAAATAGCAACACGAATACCACGCTTAATAACTCTTTTACTTTCATCACAATCACCTTCTTTTTATTGTTTATTTTTATTGTTTAGACTGCAATTTTGCCGCGAGCATTAATGCCCTCATAACAAATATGCAACATTGGTTGTTGGTTTATTAAACACTAGATGTGAGGGTGTAGTTAGATTGAATACGTATGCATGAATACGTATTCAATCGTGTTGAGAGTGCTGAAATAGGACTAAAAAAGTGGGGATTTACTTGTTAATAATATGCGCTGCTGGTGCTGGAAAGTATTAACACTGACTAGCTTATATTTACCAAAAATTAGAAAGTGTAGTACTAGGTTATCGATTCAAACTGGTAAATTATTTTTCGCTGATACTTTTGATTTGGCTGTAAAATATTACTTGGAAAGTGCTTGTTATTATCCGCATCGGTATAATTTTGCGCCTCTAAACAAAGCCCTTGATAAGAGCCGAACTCGCCACTTAAATAGAACCCAGTATAAAGCTGTATCGTCGCCTGATCGGTATATACCGATAAACTAATTTGATTCTTTAGTGAGGTAAGCACTGCTTTAGGCTCGGCAAAAGGAGCGTTATCTAAAACAAAACAATGATCATAACCTTGCTTTTCTTTCAACGATTTATCTTGAGTATTTCCCTGCCTTTTTCCAACACAAGCAGGCTCTCTAAAATTATAATCTGTTTGTTCAACCGGGATAATATTACCTGTAGGTATATTGGCTGAGTCCGTTTCAAGTACTGCTGAAGACATCATCTGTAAATATAATGACTGGCAGTCCTGTTCACCTAAATTAAAGTAAGCATGATTAGTTAAGTTAATTGGCGTGGCTGAATCTGTGTTAGCCAAGTACTCTATGCTGAGTTTATTATCTTCACTTAACTGATAAGTCACTGATAAATTTAACGTGCCCGGAAATCCTTGGTCGCCATTGGGGGATATAAGCGATAAAGTCACCGAACTATTTGATTGTGTCGCTTTATCTACGGCCCAATAACGTTTAGAGAAATTATCAATACCGCCATGTAGGCAATTATCACCATCATTTAAGGGTAATTGATATTCACGGCCAGCAATTTCAAAATTACCACCAGCAATACGATTACAGACCCTACCGCACGTTGCGCCGAGATAAAAATCATCAGTTATATAATCCGTAGCCGAGTCATAGCCTAATATCATCTCCGTTGGCTTATTATGTACTGGAAATTTGATTGATTTAACACGGGCTCCATAGTTAATAATTTCAACGGTCATGCCGTTATTATTAGCCAAGGTAATTATTTCCAACTCACTTGCCTGCTCAACTTCTAATGATGAATTCATACTACCCATTACACTAAATATCCATCAGGATTGTTTGATTGCCAGCGCCAAGTATCAATCATCATTTGCTCTAAACTTCGGTCAGCTTGCCAATTTAATGCCTTATTAGCTTTACTGGCATTAGCCCAAAAGGCAGGTAGATCGCCAGCTCTTCTAGGGGATACTTCAAAGGGGATTTCTTTATCACAGGCCTTTTCAAAAGCCTCGACAATTGAAAAAACTGATACCCCATTTCCTGTGCCTAAATTAAAGGCTTCAACACCACTAAAATCACTGTTGCGGTTTAACCAATCTAATGCGGCAACGTGGCCTTGAGCTAAATCCATTACGTGTAAATAATCACGTTCGCAGCTGCCATCTTTTGTTGGATAATCATCACCAAAAATACTGAGTTTGTCACGTTTACCTACGGCAACTTGGGCAACATAAGGTAAAAGGTTATTGGGAATGCCTTTAGGATCTTCCCCGATTAAGCCACTTTCATGAGCACCAATGGGATTGAAATAACGTAGGGATACGCCTCTGAAATTAGTATCAGAAAGAGCCAAATCAGCCAGTACTCGTTCAACCATGACTTTGCTAGCACCATAAGGACTAGAAGGCGTACCTAATTTCATGGTTTCAACATAAGGTACATCGTTTTCTTCGCCATAAACTGTGGCTGATGAACTAAAGATGAAATTATGCACCTTATGTTGCTGCATAACTTCTAGTATGCAAACCGTGCCATGGACATTGTTTTGATAATAACTTAACGGTATATCTGCCGATTCACCTACAGCTTTAAGTGCGGCAAAATGAATGACAGCATCAATATTGGATTGTTTAAATACTTGACTTAACTGCTCTTTATCGCAGATATCACCTTCAACAAACTTAACCTTCTTACCCGCTAGCTTTTCAACGCGGTCAATAGATTCAATACTTGAGTTAGCTAAATTATCATAAACGATAACGTCATAATTATTTTCTAATAACGATAAAACCGTATGGGAGCCGATATACCCTGCCCCACCAATAACTAATACTTGCATTTTTTTTCCTTAAAAAGTTAAAAAGGCCAATGACTTGGCCTTTTATAATTCATATTTTATTACCACGTTGAGGCATATGCCCATTACCACCAAGTAGCGTATAAAGCGGTAAGGATTAAAACCACACCGACTGCAGCAACATTAAATGACTTGGTTGTTTCAAAGCTGATTTTATCTAAACTAACACTGCTATCTGTGGTATTTGGTTTACCCATGATTGAGACAAAGTAGCAAAGTGCTAAACACAGTAAAAAGACTAAGCCAACACGGTCCATAAACGGTAGTTCAGGCCACGCGAATTTAAGTACCAGCGAAAACACTGCTGAGCCTAAGGCTGCTGATAGAGCGCCCATTGAGGTTGCACGTTTCCAGAACATACCCATAACAAATATCACCACAATACCAGGGGTAAAGAAGCCGGTGAATTCTTGGATATATTGGAACGCTTGGTCAAACTTACCTAATAATGGTTGAGCGACAATTAGCGCAATACATAAAGAAACCAACGCAGCTATACGGCCTATATGCACGTAATGACGTTGAGTCTCATTAGGTTTAAAGCGGCTATAAATGTCCATAGTAAAAATAGTAGAAATACTATTGGTCATTGAAGCAAGTGACGACACAATCGCTGCAACTAAGGCTGCAAAAACTAAGCCTTTTATACCAACAGGCAACATAGCCATCATTGAAGGATACGCTTGATCAGGTGTGGTTAAAGATGGGTAAAGAATAACAGCAGCAATACCAGGTAATACCACAATAACTGGCATTAACAATTTAAGGTAGGCGGCAAAAGCGATACCTTTTTGTGCTTCTTTAAGATCTTTAGCAGCTAACGCACGTTGAATAATATATTGGTTAAAACCCCAATAGCTAAAGTTCATTACCCACATACCGCCGAGTAATACTGAAATCCCTGGCAAACTCATATAGTGGTCATTTTCAGGACTTAAAATCATGTCGAAATGCTCTGGCATAGTATCAGTTAGAATACCAAAACCGGCTAAAACACCTTGTCCATCAGCAACAGCATCTAGCGCTAAATAACTTAGCAATAAACCACCGAATACTAATAAAACTACTTGTAGTATGTCGGTAAAAGCAACGGCTTTTAAGCCACCATATAAAGAGTAAGCTACAGAGAATACGGCTAAAAATATCATACCGAACATCCAATCAACGCCAGCTACCGTTTCAATAGCCATACCACCTAACCATAAAACTGCGGTTAAGTTAACAAAGGTATAAACCGCCAGCCAAAAAATGGCCATGGTGGTTTTTACCTTGCTATCAAAGCGCTGCTCAAGGTATTGCGGCATGGTAAAGATTTTATTTTCTAAGAAAATAGGCAACATGTATTTACCGACTAATACTAAGGTAATAGCAGCCATCCATTCGTACGAAGCAATGGCTAAACCAATAGCGTAACCCGAGCCTGACATACCAATAATTTGTTCTGCGGAGATATTCGCGGCAATAAGTGAGGCACCAATTGCCCACCAAGGTAGCGATTTACTCGCTAAAAAGTAATCTTCGGTATTCGCACCTTCATTTTTCTCATTGCGAGAAACCCATAAGGCAAGACATAACAAGCCTACGACATAAACAATAAAAATGGTGCTATCTATTGTCCCCAATTTGTTGGTAAATTCCATAATTTCTAACCCTTTATTTTTAGTTATACTTGTAATTATAATTATTTTTTTTGCGTTTTATTCTACTGAATATTTATCTTATTTTTATAAAATTTAGCTTTATTCAATTCACTATTTAGCCAATTACCTAAATGCCCCCTGGCTGGCAGTACACTGGTAAATACTCGGCTCTAAGGAAAATTGCGCAGAGTATTCTCTGTTAACAACTTCCGTTAGCTCGTCAACCATAGTTGAAGGCACTAGCGCCACGACACAACCACCAAAGCCGCCGCCTGTCATTCTTACTCCACCTTTATTACCAATAACACTATCGATAATCTCGACTAGACCATCCATTTCTTTAACGGTAACTTCAAAGTCATCGCGTAAAGAATGATGAGATGCTTTCATAGCAACACTCATGCTCGCCATATCATTTGCTTTAAGTGCCTTTAACGTAGCTACCGCACGGTCATTCTCGGTAACAACGTGACGAGCACGCTTAAACAATTCTGGCTCAATTTTATCTTGATCAGCATTAAGCTGATCTATGGTAACTTCGCGCAAGGCAGAAACACCAAAGTGTTTCGCAACTGCTTCACATTGCTGACGACGTAAGTTGTACGCACTATCAACTAAGCCACGCTTTACGTTTGAATTGACAATGAAAATGGCTAAGTCATCTGGAATAGGCGCATCTTCAAAAGATAAGTCCTTACAATCTAGTAACATGGCGTGACCTTGCTGGCCCATGGCAGAAATAAGTTGATCCATAATGCCACAATTACAACCGACAAAGTCATTCTCTGCTTCTTGCCCCATTAGAGCTGCGGTAACGCCATCAAGGTCTAGTTGATAAAGCTCTGAAAAGGTTTTTAAAATAGCTATTTCAAAACTGGCTGACGAGCTTAAACCTGCCCCTTGAGGCACGTTACCGGTAACGACAAAATTAGCACCGTTAATGTCAGGGTACTTTTTCATTAAAGCGATTAATGTACCTTTAACGTAGTTAGTCCACATCATCTCTTGATCAAAGGTTGCGTCATTCAATGGGAATTCATTGGTTTGAGCGTCACAATCGTGAGCGTAAACTTTTACTATCTTATCTTCACGCTTAGAAGCCGCAATGGTAGTGCCATAGTTGATAGCCGCAGGAAATACAAAGCCATCATTATAGTCAGTATGATCGCCAATAATATTAACTCGGCCAGGACCATGACAAACGATTTCAGCGGCACTGTTAAATTCTTGAGAAAATAGTGTTTTCGCCAATTCTTGAAGCTCATTTGCTTGTTGAGTCACATCATTAGGCATGAGTTTGCTCCTTATAATGAATATCTGATACATCACGTAATCTTTGTGCTGCTTGCTCTGCGGTAAGGTCTCGTTGCGCTTCAGCCATCATTTCATAACCGACCATAAATTTACGAACCGTGGCAGAACGTAATAGTGGTGGGAAGAAACTGGCGTGTAAGGTCCATTCATCATGCTGCTCACCATCAAAGGGAGCGCCGTGCCAGCCCATGGAATAAGGGAAAGAACACTCAAATAAATTGTCATACTTGATGGTAATTTGTTTAAGGATATCTGCTAGGGATAATTTTTGTGCTGCATTTAGCTCCGTTATACGTGCTACGGAAAAGCGTGGCAGTAATAAGGTTTCAAACGGCCATGCTGCCCAGTAAGGTACCACCACCAGCCAGTCGTCATTACAGACTACAATACGTTCTTTATTTTCGATTTCCTTAACAACATAGTCTTGCAATAAATTACTGCCATGCGCATTCAAATAGGCTTGTTGCGCCTGTTGTTTTTTCATTACCAAGGTCGGTAATTGTTGTTGCGCCCAAATCTGTCCATGAGGATGTGGGTTAGAGCAACCCATCACACTGCCTTTATTTTCAAAGACCTGCACACTAGTATAGGTTTTCCCTAATTCTTCACATTGACTTTGCCACGTATCAACAACACAAGAAATTTCCTCTACACAAAGCTGCGGCAAGGTTTTACTGTGATCAGGTGAGAAACAGATAACTCTGCTCTCGCCCTGCTCTGTTGCCATTTTAAAAAGTGGATCATCACTTGTCACAACAGGCGTATCTTGCTTTATGGCAGCAAAATCATTAGTGAAAACAAAGGTATCTTCATAGTCATCATTAACTTCACCGTTTATGCGAGTATTACCTGCACATAAAAAGCAGTCTTGGTCATATGCAGGTCTTTCTTGTTCATCAATCTTCTCTACCTGTCCTTGCCAAGGTCGTTTGGCGCGATGCGGTGAAACCAGCACCCATTCATCAATCAGTGGATTGTATCTTCTATGAGGGTGTTCCGTTGGGTCAAATTCTATAGTCATAATGTTTTTTAAAAAATGAATTAGTGAAAACTTAAACCAAAGGGTAAACGTTTACCCTTTTATGTGCAAGATCTATTTTTAGTAAGGTTAATCTTGATGGATAGCTATTTATTAGTGTATATTCACTAAGTACTTAACTAAACATAACAATGTAAACATTTACCCTATGGCAACAATAAAAGACGTAGCTCGCATCTCTGGCGTTTCAGTGGCATCCGTTTCACGCGTATTAAACAATGGTCCAAAAGTCAGTAAAAAGACCATTGAAAATGTATTAAAAGTGGTGAAAGACTTAAACTACACCCCTAATGCCAATGCGCGTGCTTTAGTCACACAAAAAAGTACCACCCTAGGTGTTGTCATTCCTGATCTAATCGACCCGTTTTTTGCCTCATTAGCGAATGGTGTTGAGCAAGTGGCTCGACAAAAAAATATGCAACTGTTATTAAGTACCGGACTCGTTAGTGCTGAAACAGAAATGCAGGCCATCAATTTATTAATTGAAAGGCGCTGTGATGTTATGGTGGTGCATAGTAAAAAACTAACTGATGAAGCCTTAATTGAATTGGCCAATAAGGTCCCAGGCCTTGTACTCATCGACCGTTATATTGAAGAAATAGCACAACGTTGTGTTTGGTTAGATAATCTTGAGGGCGGTAAAATCGCCGCGCGTCATTTGTTAGCCTTAGATCACCGAAACTTTGCCTGTATTTCCAGTAAGCATCAAATAGATGATCCACTTCTGCGCCTACAAGGTTTTCAATCCGAACTCGAATTGGCTGGTGCTGATATTGAAGAAAGCCTGATTGAATTTGGTGAGCCAACCCTGCAAGGCGGTGAAATGGCAACGCAAAAATTACTCGCCTCAGGCAAGCGTTTTTCTGCATTGTTTGTTTATAACGATGCCATGGCAATCGGGGCAATTTCGACCCTAGAAGATAATGGCTTTAAAGTACCGTCTGATATTTCTGTACTCGGTTTTGATGATGTTTTGCTTTCAAGATATTCAAGACCCAAATTGACTACACTGAACTACCCCGTAGAAGAAATGGCCATGCAAGCCGCTAATATCGGACTTGAATTAACAACCAAAAAAGTACAAACAAAAGAAGTGAATAACTATAAACATATTCCTCGGCTTGTTAAGCGAGAGTCGACCAGCTTTAAGGTGAGTTAATTTCTGATACTCACCCACTACACTCTACGCCACTGAAAAGTTCTTAATGAAAACCTGTAAAGTAAATAGCGGAAAACTTACTGGTAATCGTCTTAATATATTGTACCTAAAAAAGTAAATATCAAAGTAACAATATATAAATAAGGACAGGCCAGATATGTCTATAAAGTTCAAACTAATAGCACTATTTATTACCCCACTTATTGCGTTTTTAGTCACCGCAGTCATCAACATTAGCCAAAATATCACCACCGCAAATGATGCAGAACGTGTTAGTTCGTTAGTTAAATTAGTAGTGGCATTAAATGATGCTTCGGATGCGATGCAAGAAGAACGTACTTTTAGTGTATTATACCGATTAAATAACCAACAATGGCTTGATGAGTTAAAAAAACAGCGAAGGTTAACCGATCAAAAAGAGAGTCAATTACTCTCCTTAATTCAACAGACGAACACTTCAGGGTTTAGCGAAGCAACACAAAAGGCCGTTCATAAGCAGATGGCAACAATCGTTGCAGGCTTTAAAACCAACCGACGTGATGTAGACAACAACGTATTCCCCCCTGATGAGACCATTACTAAATTATCTGGCAATATATTTGGCACCGTATGGCTTGGCTTAAGCCTAGTGCATGAAGCAAAAACTCCAACAACATTAC
>Ga0209395_1004250_pt1 | contig 17008 bp, 15 predicted proteins | sample GOMGulsemesocosm_3_FD_184635 | JGI IMG/M metagenome (GOLD analysis project Ga0209395, IMG submission 184635) | Methane-oxidizing microbial communities from mesocosms in the Gulf of Mexico - GOM9D Gulf of Mexico (SPAdes) (version 2) | ecosystem: Environmental > Aquatic > Marine > Cold seeps... | reverse complement strand
TTAAAGCAGGTAGCGGTACAATTACTATCAATAACCGTCCGTTAGACGAGTTCTTTGGTCGTCCAACTTCTTGTATGGTTGTTCGTCAACCATTAGAGCTAGTTGAAATGACTGAAAAGTTCGACATCAACGTTACAGTTAAAGGTGGTGGTACTACTGGTCAAGCTGGCGCAATCCGTCACGGTATCACTCGTGCACTAATGCAATTTGATGAATCTCTTCGCTCTTCTCTACGTACTGCTGGTTTCGTTACCCGTGATGCTCGTAAAGTTGAACGTAAGAAAGTTGGTCTACGTAAAGCACGTAAGAAGCCACAATTCTCAAAACGTTAAAATCGATATTATTTGGACTTTCCTTGTGGCTTCGGTCACAAGGGAAACCAATGTATTGTTAAAAAACCCAGCTTCGGCTGGGTTTTTTTTTGTGTGTCTAATCCAATTTCGCTGTAATTTTCACCTTTCCTCCCCCTCTATTGATTTAAATCGCAAAAGCTAGTCGATTTATTCAGCTTTAACTGATAATTAGCTAGGATTTTTCAATTCAAAACGCTTATAATTTGAGAACATTTCTGTAAGTTTTACAGAGTTTAGTTTTAGATGGTACTCAGGTTGGTTTTTAAGAGCTTGGTGACTGTTAAATATAGTCGTGATTATAATAATTGTTAAATTGAGTGATGTTCGTATAGAACATTCAAACAGGAGATATGTGGATGAGTAGTGCGCCAGAAAATAATGGTCGTCGCCGCTTCCTAACCCTTGCTACGGCAGTGGTTGGTGGTGTCGGTACCGTCGGTGTTGCTGTACCTTTTATCAAGTCATGGAATCCAAGTGAAAAGGCGAAAGCTGCGGGTGCTCCAGTGGAGTACGATGTCAGCAAGATGGCGCCGGGACAACTTGTTAGGGTTCAGTGGCGTGGTAAGCCGGTATATGTTGTGCGTCGTACCAAAGAGGTGTTAGCCGAGCTAGAAAACGGTCATAACGATCAATTAAAAGATCCAACATCGACTGAGCCGCAACAGCCTGAGTTTGCAGCTAACCCCCATCGTTCGTTAAAGCCTGAATATTTAGTGGCATTAGGTGTATGTACTCACCTAGGTTGTGCACCTACTTATCGTGCTAACGATTTTAATGAAATAGTTGAAGGCGTTGCTAACGGTTTCTATTGTCCCTGTCATGGTTCTAAGTTTGATATGGCTGGCCGTGTATTCCAAAACGTACCCGCACCAACTAACTTGGTTATTCCACCGTACATGTTTACGGCAAGCGGTAGCCTACTCATTGGTGTTGATAAGGGAGATGCATAATGCTGACTAGTATCGTCAATTGGATCGATAAACGTATCCCGATGACCGAAACATTCAATAAACATGTTGGTCAATATCCGGCGCCAGTCAACTTTAACTTCTGGTATTTTTTCGGCTCGCTAGCCATGCTAGTGCTGGTCAACCAAATCTTAACCGGTATTTGGCTAACGATGAATTACACGCCGTCAGGCGAAGAGGCGTTCCGCTCGGTAGAATACATCATGCGTGATGTTGAATATGGCTGGTTACTACGCTACATGCACTCGACTGGTGCCTCTGCATTCTTCGTTGTTGTTTACCTGCATATGCTTCGCGGCATGATGTACGGTTCATACCAAAAACCACGTGAATTGTTGTGGTTATTCGGTATGTTCATCTTCCTAGTCTTAATGGCAGAAGGCTTCCTGGGTTATTTATTACCTTGGGGTAATATGTCATTCTGGGGCGCGCAGGTAATCATTTCGCTATTCGGTGCAATCCCGGTTATTGGTGATGACTTAACGCTGTGGATCCGTGGTGATTACGTTATCTCTGGTGCGACACTCAACCGTTTCTTCGCTTTGCATGTTATTGCGTTGCCATTAGTCTTGGTTATTTTAGTGTTCTTGCACATCGTTGCCTTACATGAAGTGGGTTCAAACAACCCTGAAGGTATCGATATTAAGAAGCCTAAGGGCAGCATTCCTGAGAATGAGAAAGCACCCTTTAAGTTCCATAAGATGTTTACCGATAAATACGATATCGTCGATGCGGTACCTTTCCACCCTTATTATTCTGTTAAAGATATTATGGGCGTTGTTGGTTTCTTATTCTTCTTCTGTTTCGTTATTTTCTTCGCACCAGAGGGTGGTGGTTACTTCCTTGAGAAGCCTAACTTCGAACCTGCTAACCCGATGAAAACACCAGAACATATCGCTCCTGTTTGGTACTTTGGTCCATTCTACACCATCTTGCGTGTTGTTCCTGATAAGTTATTAGGTGCTGGCGCGATGTTTGGCGCAATCATTATGTTGTTCTTATTACCATGGTTCGACCGTGGTACGGTGAAATCCATTCGCTATCGTAGCTTGGCTCATAAGATTAACTTAATTCAGTTCTGTGTTTGTTTCGTTGTGTTAGGTGCCCTAGGCACAATGGCGGCAACGCCAGTGGCCAACTTTATTGGTACTGTTGCTAGCTTTGGTTACTTCGGTTTCTTCATTGCGCTGTGGTTCTACAGTAAAAATGAAAAGACTAAGCCATTACCTGAGAGGATTTCACACTAATGAAAAAGTTAATTATAGCTTTAGTTACCCTGTTGCCAGCGCTTGCGTTTGCATCAGGGGGCGCTCATACGCTAAAAGCGCCAATCGATCCTACCGATCAGGCATCGCTGCAAAATGGTGCTAAGTTGTTCATGAACTACTGTTTCGGTTGTCATGATACGCAATACCAGCGCTATAACCGTGTGGCCAAAGATTTAGGCATTCCAGAAGACTTAATGATGGAAAACCTAATCTTCACCGGTGCAAAAATTGGTGATTTGATGCTTAATTCAACCACCGATAAGCAAGCGAGAAAATGGTTTGGACAAACACCTCCGGATCTTACACTGGTCACTCGTTCACGTGGTACTGATTGGGTATACACTTACCTAAAAAGCTTCTATGTTGATCCTGAACGTCCATTTGGCGTAAACAACCCGCTACTACCGGGTGTTGGTATGCCACATGTACTGCAAAGCTTGCAAGGTGTTCCGACCGCCACATTCACGACAGATGAAGAAGGCACTAAACATCTAGTACTGGATTCACACGGTATCATTATTACAGAAACTGATGGTTCTGGTGAGCTAAGCGACGGTGAGTTTGACACGGCCGTTACTGATATTACTAACTTCCTTCATTATTCAGCGGAACCAAGTAAGTTAGAACGTCAAAGCTTGGGTTACTGGGTATTAGGATTTTTAGCTATCTTCTTCGTACTTTCTTACTTATTGAAGAAAGAGTACTGGAGAGATGTTCACTAAGGTGTTTATTTGGTAGCCTCGCTCCTTGCCATTGCACACATCCATGTGCAAATAAGGCAGCGCGGCAACCCTGTCACCTCGGCACTTGTTCCCGACAGTGCCCTAACAAGCACATCCCTGTGCAAGCTGAACATAATGAGAGCTTAGGCTCTCATTTTTTTTCGCCTAAAATTCGTTGACAGTAATACTTTCGCGCTATATATGGCTTTAAGTGCCTATTTCACACAGACCCACGTCAAGGTGTTATAATATAGCCAATGTAAGTTAATCGAAGATTTTGGAGATACACTATGGCCGTAACCGCCAACAAGCGTTCAGTTATGTCACTTTACTCAGGCGTGAAAGACATGAAGAGTCATCAAGTACGCATCGTACTTGCAGAAAAAGGTGTTAATGTTGAAATCAAGCAAGTTGATCCAGACAATCTGCCAGAAGAACTGATCGAAGTAAATCCATATAACAGCGTACCAACGTTAGTTGACCGTGATCTTGTGCTATATAACGCCGATATCGTAATGGAATATTTAGATGAGCGTTTCCCTCATCCACCGCTAATGCCTGTTTACCCAGTGGCACGCGCCAAGAGTCGCCTGATGATGCATCGCATCGAAGCTGATTGGTACTCGTTAGTTGAGAACATCACTTTAGGTGGTTCAAAGAGCGAAGCATCACGTAAGCAACTAAGCGAAGAGCTTACTGCTATCGCTCCCATTTTTGCGGAAATGCCTTATTTTATGAGCGAAGATTTCAGTCTTGTTGATTGCTGTTTAGCACCGCTATTATGGCGTCTGCCTGAACTTGGCATCGAGCTTATCGGTAACGGTAGCAAAGAATTACGCCTATACATGCAGCGTGTGTTCGAACGTGAGTCTTTCCAAGCATCACTGACGGATGCTGAACGCGAAATTCGTTTAGGTTAAGCTGATGGGTCCCAATCGTCCTTATTTGTTACGTGCATTCTACCAATGGTTATTGGATAACGAATGCACACCACATCTGGTGGTTAACGCTGACTTACCTGGTGTTCAGGTACCTGCCGAGCATGTTAAAGATGGTCAGATTGTCTTGAATATTGCGCCGCATGCGGTTGGTGATATCGAAATGAGCAACGAGCGCGTGATGTTTAGTGCGCGCTTTAGTGGTAAGCCGTTTCAATTAATCATTCCAATGGCCGCCATTCATGCGATTTACGCGCGTGAAAATGGCTCTGGTACTATATTTGAAGATGAACCATTCTACTTGGAGCAAAACCTGCAAGCGCTATCTGATAGCGATCTAACTGGTTTAACAAGTGTTGAGAGTGACAGCAAGCCATCGGATAAAGAACCGTCTAGTGATGATAAGAAAGACCGATCATTTCTTAAAGTCATTAAATAATAAAAAAGGAGCCAAACGGCTCCTTTTTACTATCAAAATTAACGGTACTCAAAGACCTTAATTACCTGCCTTACACCATTCACATTACGTGCAATTTCGGTCGCTCTATTACCTTCGGCTTGTGACACCAAGCCCAGTAAGAATACTTCACCGCTCTCGGTGATCACCTTGATATGACTAGACTCGAAATCCTTTTCCGTGGTCAATGCCACTTTTATTTTCGAGGTGAGCCAGCTGTCGTTCGAGCGAGTCGTGAGCGTCGTGACATTACCAATACGTATCTGATTAAATACTCGGGTCACTGAATCTACCTCACCAACAAGCTTGCCAACACGGCTGCGTAACATCTCATTTGGCGCTTGCCCCACAAGAAGTACGGTACGGTTGTAGCTAATCACGTTGATATGGGCGTGTTTGTCTAATCCTTCGTCGTTGCTGATCACCTTGTTGGCTTTTAGCTCAATGGTTTCATCTTCGAGCTGAGTCGCTGCGGTGCGGCGATCATTGATCACCGACACTGCGCCGATGGTGCCTAATACAATGCCTGAAACACAGCCTTGAAGCGTCAGTAAGCCCACCATTAATGCGGCGAGCTTTAGTCCTTTATGTTTAACAAGCATTGTCATTTTTTTACTCTTCGTCTTGAGGGAAAAGGGTACGGTCTATCGCGTCACATAGGCAATGAATTGCCAATAGATGCACTTCTTGAATTCGCGCAGTGCTGGTCGATGGCACGCGAATTTCTACGTCATTGGCGCTTAATAAGCCGGCCATATCGCCACCGTCTTTGCCGGTTAACGCCACAATAACCATGTCACGACTTAGTGCGGCTTCAATCGCTTTAATCACATTTTGCGAGTTACCACTGGTCGAAATAGCCAACAAAATATCGCCAGGTTGTCCTAGGGCTCTAATTTGCTTAGAGAATATCTCCGAGTAGCTATAATCATTGGCGATAGATGTAATGGTTGAACTATCGGTCGTTAAGGCAATAGCGGGTAGACTTGGGCGCTCTGTTTCAAAGCGGTTGAGTAACTCTGATGAGAAATGCTGAGCATCACCCGCACTGCCACCGTTACCACAGGTCAGAATTTTGCCATCGGCCAAGAGGCATGAAACCATCATCATTGCAGCTTTCTCAATTGACGGTGGTAGGGTCTCCAAAGCATCGATCTTAGTCTGGATACTCTCGGTACAACATTCTTTAATGCGTTCTAACATCTATCTAACCTTTGATTTAATCGGGAAAAGCGTTCTTTACCCATTGTATTTTATATGGGGGACAAGTCCCCGTGATCGCAACAACGTCAAAACGACACGCTTGCTGCTCAAAATTTATGTGGTGCTTTTGGCAATAAAACATCGCACTTTTTATAATACGTCGCTGCTTCTGTGCGGTAACAGCGGCGAGTGCACCGCCAAAGTTATCGCTGGCTCGCTGCTTAACTTCGACAAAAATTAATAGGTCATTGTGTGACATAATGAGATCTATTTCACCGAGCTTACAATTAAAGTTCTCGCCAACTACATTTAACTTATAGCCTAGTAGATACTCTTTTGCCACCTGTTCGAATACACTTCCTTGAGCTCTCATCACACTCCAATTACTGTTTTACGAGCTTACCGCGTTGATATTGGGCCCACGCCATTTTCCTAATAATATCGCTTTCTTGGTTCAGGCTCAACGTACCACTAAAACCTTCGAGGTTAAACTGTGGGAAATATCGCATTTGCGCTAAGCGAGCGATTAAACCGTAGGCATCATAGCCCATCGCATAGAGTCTCATGTGGCTCTGTTTAATACTAGGCCATAGCTTCTTAATGTAGCGCGGTGGCAATTGAGCAGGTTGTGCGATAAACCACGGCATATCACTTACAGATAGCTGGTTTAAATGACTACGCTCCTGCGTCGTATCCAAGCTGTCATTGCCACTTGAGCCTACATATACGGCGACCTGTGGCGCGAAGGCGCTCACTGTCACTTCGATTGAAGGCATTAACATGCCTGTTTGCTTAGGATTAGCCACGAGGTACACAGCATCGATATCGCGACGTGAGCGTGTTTCGCTTTTCATCTTGTTACCTACTAGTAAACGCATATGATTAATGCGTGCCTGTGACTTATCTGTCTCAAACAAATGTTCAATGGTCGCTTTTAGTTGGCTATCATTATCGAAATAGAATGCCTCAATAGGGGCAACCAACGCATCGTCTTGATTAAGCTCTAACCATTTTTCATTAAATAGCGCACCCAACTTATGGCCTTGTGCGTTATTTGGCGCGACAATGACCGGATGCGTTTTGCCTTGGCTATGAATATACTCAATACCTTGTAACGCTTCAGCATCTTTACTAAGCGAAAAGGTAAATTGGTCATCTAACAAAGGGCTGGTGCTACTATTTAAGAACAATGTCGGCACGCTTTGCTCTAGCGCGGCTATCTGCGTGACATGTTGTTTTAGAAGTGGACCGATAACAAATTCAACCCCTTGTTCAAGTGCTTGACGATGTGCTTCCTCGACGCCTAAGGCGATGGTATCGAAGGTGACTAATTCTTGCTGTGAGTCATGCGCGATTAAGTTACTTACTAGGCCATGTTGCACCGCTTGACCAAGCCGTGCATAGCGGCCTGATAAAGGTAATAAGAGCGCAATTTTTTGTGGTGCATAGGCTTGGATGTTTATTGCAGCGACTAAGTTTTCTGGTAAGTTATCAATCGCCATATGCCGAGGGTTATCAATGGCCCATTGAGTGACTCGCTGGCGCAATACAGTCGGAGACTGCATCGATTCTCTGGTGAGAGTCGATAGTGCTTTCCAGCCCGCGAGTTGAAGATCAGTGGTTACCAGAGCCTGAAGCTCTTGAGCGTCGAGGTCACTAATCAACGACCATATTTCCTTGATTAGCTCACTGTTTTGTTGCTTATTCTCACCATAGCGTTGTGCGGTATTTAGAGAGTACAGTGCTTGGCTATTATCCCCGGCGTTGCTTTGTAGTGCGGCAACGCGTTGATAATAAGCAAACCAACGTGTGTTTGGTACCTGCCAAGTGTGCTGTGGCACTAAAATTGCTAGGGCCTGCTGATGTTGTTGCGTCTGCTGTAGGGAGATCGATTGCAGTAATTGCCATTCCATGACGTGATTATCGCTGAGCATGACTTGAGCGCTTAACTGTTTAAATAAAACGGAGGCAAGCGGTTTATCCGCCTGGCTTTCGCTTAGTAGCGCCGCGCGCAGGGCATTTAATTGATAGGCTTGTTGCTTAATACCGCTGGCGGCCTGCGCTTTGATTAGGTATTCGCTGGCCGATAGCATGATATTACCTAACTCAATAACGTTGTTTTTTTGCGCAGTCACTGTGGGCGAAGTCGAGCCACAGCCATAGAGGGCTAGAGACGCCAAGGCAATTATTGAAAAATGTTTTAAGCCTTTACGCAAGGAAAGTTTAGCCACAATATTTGTCTCTGTTACAATAGTCAGTTAAGTGTATAACAATCTGTACTTAATAGTTATACCAATACAAGATTATCGAGGAAGTTCATGGAATTATCTGCAGCAAAATTATATATCGTGCCAACCCCAATTGGAAACCTAAGTGATATTACACATCGAGCCTTAACGGTACTCGAACAAGTCGATATTATTTGTGCTGAAGATACCCGTCACACTGGTAAGTTACTCAGTCATTACGCTATCGGAACCCGCATGATGTCGGTACATGATCACAATGAGCGCCAACGGGTAGATTCATTGGTGGCGAAACTCGCGCAAGGTCAATCTATCGCCTTAGTGTCAGACGCGGGAACGCCGCTGATCAGTGATCCTGGATATCACCTAGTCAACGGTATACGCGCCGCAGGTTATGACGTCGTGCCACTGCCAGGTGCTTGTGCCGCCATCACCGCGCTAAGCGCTGCTGGAGTAGCCACCGACCGTTTTTGTTTCGAAGGCTTCTTACCGGCAAAGTCGGCAGGGCGCACCAGCCAGTTAACAGCCCTACAAACCGAAGAGCGAACCATGGTGTTTTATGAATCACCGCGCCGTATCTGCGATAGCATTGAGGATATGATTAGCGTATTTGGCGAACAACGTCATATTGTGATCGCTCGTGAGTTGACCAAAACATTTGAGACTATCCATGGCGCGCCAGCGCAGGAATTGCTCGAATGGCTCAATAGTGACGAGAATAACCGTCGCGGCGAAATGGTGGTGATGGTTAGCGGCTACAAGAAAGACGATGAGATAATTTCACCCGAAGTGGTTGACGCGCTAAAGTTATTAGCGACCGAACTGCCCTTGAAAAAGGCCGCTGCATTGGTCGCTAAACTATATGCTCAAAAGAAAAATGCGTTGTATAAGTACGGTTTAGAAATCGGCCTTTAAGCATACTCTAACTGAGTATCAAACAAGTTTTTGACTAAGCCTGCGTACTCATTAATAAAAGCTTGTTGATGCTCGGTGATTTGGTGATTTATAAGGCGACCCAATACTTCGCCCAGATCGCTCAATACACTATCGAACTCTTGAACAATGTATATTTTTTCTTGTTGCTGCAGATGTTTTTTTTGCGTAAAAATAAGCGCCATTTCCTCAATGAGTCTATAGCGAACGTATAGCTTTATTGAGGTGCCTCCTTGGCTAGCTTGCGGGATCGGTTCAAAAACGGCTAGGCTTTCACCGAGAAATTCAATGAGTGCGTGATATCCGTCGCTCTGAGTGATCATAAGTAATTCGTCCATTAATACGTTAGTTATCCAGTATTAAACAAAAATCGTTAATCCACAAGCGTTAGCGACATCACTCTTTAATTGTTTCTTGTCATTATCGCTAGTTATTCCAAAATCAATCGGATATAATCCGCGCCGGGAGTTGGTCAGACAATCGCTGCGTTAACATTAAGTTTAACGGGGAGGAAAGTCCGGGCTCCACCGAGCAGGGTGCCAGGTAACGCCTGGGGGGCGCAAGCCTACGACAAGTGCAGCAGAGAGAAGACCGCCGATGGCCCTTAGGGGAACAGGTAAGGCTGAAAGGGTGCGGTAAGAGCGCACCGGGCGACTAGTAATAGTTCGTTGCAGGGTAAACTCCACCTGGGAGCAAGACCAAATAGGGTTTCATTACTTTAAATAGTAAGCGCGCGCTCACGCGGAAACCGGGTAGGTTGCTTGAGCCTGCGAGTGATTGCAGGCCTAGACGAATGATTGTCCAACGACAGAACCCGGCTTATCGACCAACTCTCACCTATTCTGATACCGCTTGATTATCGAACAAATAGTCAAGCGGTTATCTTTTTCCTCTTCAAAGCTTGCCTCAACTGTTACACGGTCTGCTACACGCTTTGTTACACGGTTCTAAAAACCTCGTTGATAATCGACGGTTTGCATCATGAAATCGGTCCAAGGTTTTAACTACCTCTAACACCGCGCAAAGTTTCAATCTATGTTTAGTCCAGAGTGCCCAGACTACATTTGTAATTATAAACACCACTCCAAATCCGAACTTATTTGTCGCAGAATAGATTTTCTATTTCTATCCGTCCAATTTTTAATATCTTTGAGTTATTAATAGATTCGCAATAAGATTACTTTTTAACTTAATTGTTCTTTTTTCGTTAATAAAAAACTGGATTTAAGATTTCGAGATTTGTATGCATAGCTCTAGACTTTATACTTGCTTGAATTGCCATTGTCTTATTACCATCTGTCGCCATTGTGATAGGGGGGAATAGAGACTGTAAGCAGTGTTCACCAATCATGCTATTAAGAGCACACCAGAGAGCTAACAAACGCTATCAGAACACCTACCAAGGTCGTCTTAACCATGCTGCCAGGCAAAAGCGTTACCGTGAGCGACTAAAACAAAAAGTGACGTATCAGGTATTAGGGTCCCCATGCCATATCGTTACTTGATTTAATATCTGACAAGCGAAAATGCGCAATTTTTAATTACAAACCGGTAAAAACACAAAATACCAATGAAATTTATTGCCATTGTTGCCATAAAGTCTGTTCTCCGTTTCTTCGCTCTGACTCGTTACGAAGGTCAAAACTTGCGAGAATATGTAGGATCTAAAAACACGTAAATCGACAATTTAATTTTGGCTGAGTGACTCCGTTTATATAACTTTATGGAATAGTTCATCATTCCAGATGTAGTTATGTTCGATGTTTAGTTACTGATCTTCATATAGATACCTGTCTTAACGGAGCTAGTTTTGATGCGCGTCCATGCGCGAAAATCTAAAAACTCGTCCCTGATTTTTTCTCCTAACAGATATCCATATGAAGGGAACTAAAGGCGAGAAATGGCGTTTGCTGCTAGACTTGGTTAAGTCATTGAACTTAATTTAAAAAACATACAGCCACAGCTAACTGGGACATAGCCAATGACATTGGTATAACTGTCCACTTGGGCTAGTTAAAATTGACGACTACGGCGTTGCTCTATTAGTACAACAAGATCAATTCAATATTGTCGTTGGTATACTATAGCGCCCAGCTTGGGGTTAGTGCCATTCTAGCGCGGCGCAATGCATGGAGGCCGATTCTATTCTATCATCATCCATCATCCGGTATGAATTGTGGGATCAACTCCCCTGTTATTATCAATGATTATCCAAAATAAAAAACATTACGGTGGATTATGTACTTAGCCCGCTATCGTAAATTAGCCGGTAGCTTGCCACCATCGCCGACAAGCTAAACTTGTCATGAGCTAGATTCAATGCGCGGTTACCATGAGTTTTGCATAGATCATGATCGTCTAGATATTTAAGCAGTAAGCTCGCCAGCGCCGTAATGTCACCGGGGCAAAATAGGCGGCCATTAATACCATCTTCAACTAGTTCTACATTCCCTCCCACCGCTGTTGCGATAACGGGTAAGCCGCTGGCCATTGCCTCTAGAATCGTATTGGAAATTCCCTCGTTAAGTGAAGGGAGTACAAAGGTATCGAAAGACTGTAAAGTCTGTGGGATGTTGTCGAGTGAGCCGGGGAAAAAGACGATCTCTGCAATGTCTAGTTCGTTGGCTAATGCCTTGAGATGCGTTAGTAAAGGGCCGTCACCGACAACCACCAGGCGTAGCCGTTGCGCAAGTGAGGATTGTTGCTTGAGCAGTTGCGCCACAGCTCTTAATAAGGTGGCTTGATCCTTAATCGGTTGGATACGTCCGACGGTACCAATGATAAACAGCTTGTCATCTTGAAAGTCAGTAGGTAGCCAATGTCGCGTTACCAGCCCAGACGTGGGCACAAAGCGCTCGACATTGACCCCATTGTAGATCTGGCTAATTTTCTGCGGTGTAATTTTTATTTGCTCGACTAAGTTTCGCTGTAAATGCTTCGATACCGTGATGTACCGGTCAACAAAAGGAGTATGTAAACGCCGTAACAAGGCGGGTTTCCAGTTGAGACCATCGAGGTTGTCAACGTCAAAGCCATGTTCGCTGTGGATACAAAAAGGTACGCCAGCCAGACGAGCGGGAATTATTGCATCGAGTCCCGACATATTACGCGAATGCAAAATAGCAGGTCGTAACTCACGGCAAAGGTTGTATAGTTTCTTACGTAACTTCCAGGTGCCGACTGTAGAGCGATGGCAGGCGATGACATCCACATCATCACGGTTTATTCGTTGGCGAAATGTCGAATAATCTTCAATGCATACGATAACATGGCGATATTTAGAGGCTGGCATATTATTGATTAAGTTAATTAACCCATTCTCCATACCTCCAGTGACCAGATGATGAATGACATGTAGGATTAATGGCGGCTGATGGTTCATCGTAACCCCAAATATTCAAACATAAAGGCACGATCGGAAAACTCCCAATGGATCCCTTTCCGTTTCACGTTATAGCGATCTATGGTGCTAAGGTTACTACCGCCGTAGGCCGAAAGACAGCCGATGTATCCTTGTTTCTTAACCAAGGCGAGGCGTTCGTCAGTCATATGTTGCTGACCGCCGTAGGGGTAGGCAAATATTTGTTGTTCAATATTAAGCTCTTGCTTTAACTTATCATGGGATGCCGCCAATTCTTCGATAACGGTGGCGACGGGCTCACTAGCGCAATCAATATGATTAACTGTATGAGAACCAATTGAAAATCCGCTGTCTCGCATGGTTCGCAATTGATCCCAGTTCATCATGGGGATCGCTGGATTACCGCGACGAACATCATGAGGGAACTGTTTGTTGGAGTTGATGATTCCGGTAGTAACGAAAAATGAAGCGGGAATACCATGGCGCATCAGTATAGGGGCTGCATTAGTATAGTTATCGAGATAACCGTCATCGAAAGATACTGCCACCAACGGCCTTTTTGAACGCACAATATGTTGGCTCTCTAATACCTGCTCGATTGACATTACATCGCAATATTTTCTGACCAGCGCCATTTGTCGCTCAAATTGTGCGACGCCAACGGTCAGATTGTCGCGTACTTCATCGGTGACTCGATGATACAATAATACGGTGATCCTCGGTTCAATGATTTTTCTGAATCCTAATCGAGAGTGCATTAACCCGACGCTAAAAATTAGGTTCTTTATCGCATTATGCGCCAGGCTGTTACCCTCTTTTACATCAAGAGCCAGCTTTTTGTTGAGAGTGGAAATTTGTTTTAACGTTGGCTTACGAAACGTTTGTCCTAGCCCCTCCTGTTGTTGGCTTTTCTCCAATCCAGCTAAGCTGGCGATCACTGCTTTTTTCATCAGGTCAATGCCCATCTCATCCAGTGCTAGGCGTAAACTGAGCAGGGTCGAAAATGGCTGGCGTAACACGCTATCGCTATCAACAACGGCACCAGTATCGAGTTTTTCATCGACACGGTGTACCGTGCAGCCAACGGTTTCTTCGTCATGCCATAGCTCCCAAAACACCGGTGGCATCCCTCGATAATCTGGAACCTTACCCTTGTGTAAATTAAGCGTGCCAAGCCGCGGAAGCGCGAAAAGGGATGGCATTAGAATAGGCGCTGCGATAGATAATCCGATATCTGCTTGGTGAGCTTCAAGGCTTGTTAAGCCACGCTCAGCATGGATGTTAGCGAGATACTTAATGCTGACATTGGGCTGTGCGTCTAGGGCGTGTAAGCTGTACTCTTCACCAGGCAATCCTTTGGCTAGATCGACCACTTTGGATGGTAAACATCTATTGATGATATCGCTAACCTGATAGGGGAGCCAGCGCCAACCGTTATGGCGGAAGTTACGCCATTGGTTTTTTAGTAATTGACGGACTGATTTTCGCGGTGAGTGAACCAAAATTAACCAAGATATGGCGGGAATTTCTTTGTCGATGTCAACGATGCATTTACGAACCGAGTAACATAGATCGCCGGTAAAGACCGCGATGTTTACCTGCTTTTCCATAGCCACTTTCCTTGCTGATTTCCTTGCCTATTCCTGACTTAAGCAGGGATTATTACCAATAATACCGATGACATTAAGTAAGTGATCTTGTTGTGCAAAGGAAAAATAAACTAAAACAAGGCGCTCGATTGAGTAATAGCTAGCTATTAGGATTGAGAGCAACGCCGTTATCGTTAATTTTAACCAGCACAAGTGGGCAGTTATTTACTGTAATTGGTATAAGTATAACTAGGGAATGTGGTTGTGCAAATTTTCGCAGTGATATCTTATTCAAACCATAAAATAACCTTAACGAGGCCGAGTTGTTTTCACTGGCTCATATCAGAGATAATCAGTCTGTCACCGGCGTTCACTTTATTGAATATTTCCATTCCGCTAAAATCGGGTTTTCATCGACTGGACAAACCATGCCGCCGGATCAGTTACAGTGGCAACGATGAATACGTATTCATCGTTGCCACTGTGCCAGAACACGACGAATTGATAGTATGCTGTGACGATAGATAATTCATTATAGTAGGCGGCGCTGTGACGTTTTCAAGATTAAGCATGGGTGTTATTGGCACCTTATTCATTACTTCATGTCAGTCAATTCCCCAGTCGAGTCCAGTTCATCAGCCTGTGACGGCTATCGGCAAGCCAGTTGTGTATCAAGTGTTTACCCGTTTGTTCGGAAATCATAACACCACAAATAAACCATGGGGCACTATTGCGAAAAATGGTGTTGGTAAGTTTTCAGATTTTGATCATAAGGCGCTCGATGGTATTAAACAGCTCGGCGTGAGTCACTTGTGGTATACCGGCGTACTTCATCATGCTGTGATCAACGACTATCAGGCGATAGGTATCGACAATGATGATCCCGATGTTGTTAAAGGGCGTGCTGGTTCGCCCTATGCAATAAAGAACTATTACAGCGTTAATCCTGACTTGGCGGATGATCCAGCGCAACGCCTTAGTGAATTTAAACAACTGATCTCTCGAACACATCAGCATGGTATGAAAGTGGTGATTGATATTGTGCCCAATCATGTCGCTCGTGGCTATCACTCAACCAATAAACCGATTGGGGTGAGTGACTTTGGGGCGAATGATGACACCACGCTCGAATATCATGTCAATAATAACTTCTATTATGTGCCGGGCGAGGACTTTTCGGTGCCAATCGCCTTAAGTGACTATCAGGTGCTTGGTGGTGAACAACATCCATTATCTGATGGCCACTTTATGGAATCGCCGGCCAAATGGACGGGCAACGGCAGCCGCCAGGCTCAGCCACATGCCAATGATTGGTATGAGACAGTGAAAGTTAATTATGGGGTTCGCCCTGACGGAAGTCACGATTTTGCTAGCCTGCCACAAACATATGCCAGTAAGGGCTATCGGGAGCACTATAATTATTGGCAAGGTAAAGTCGTACCTGACTCTTGGGTTAAATTTCGTGATATTACGCAATTTTGGCTTGCGCAAGGGGTCGATGGTTTCCGTTATGACATGGCAGAAATGGTGCCAGTGGAATTTTGGAGCTATTTAAACTCTCATATCAAGATGACCAACAACGATGCTTTTATTTTAGCGGAAGTATATAACCCGGCACAGTATCGCAATTATATTAAACTTGGCCTCACCGATTATCTATATGACAAGGTTGGTTTCTACGATACGCTCAAGGGCATTATGCAAGGAACTATGGATACGGCGCAATTGGTCGCGATTCAAGGTGAAGTCGCTGATATTGAGTCGCACATGCTGCATTTTCTGGAAAACCATGACGAGCAACGTATTTCGAGCCCTGAGTTTGTTGGTGATGCGCGCAAAGGGATGCCTGCTATGGTGGTGTCGGCCACTATCAGCCGTTCACCGACCATGCTCTATTTTGGTCAAGCCGTTGGCGAAGATGGCAGTGAAAATGCCGGCTTTGGACAACCTAGTCGGACCTCTATCTTTGATTACGTCGGTGTGCCAGCCTTACAGCGCTGGACTAATAATGGTGTGTTTGATGGTGCTAATTTATCAACCGCTGAACGAGATTTACAGCATTTCTACCGCACATTAATGACTTTTGTCGCTAATAGCCCTGCGCTTAATGGTGAATATCAATCGCTGCATGCGTTTAACTTAAACCAAAATAGTGCGTACAGTCAGCGTCAATTGGCTTATGTCCGTTGGGGTAGCGAACAAAAATTGGTGATTGCCAATAATTTTGACGCCAAGACACCCTGCGAATTTGTACTGGCAATACCAGGTGATATTATCGAGAAATGGCAGTTGAAGGATGGTATACATCAGGTTGTTGACGTATTGACCGGCGCAGCAGGTCTGCTTCAGGTCAAGCAAGGGAACGGTACGATTAGCATCTCACTAGCGCCATTAGCTTCCGTGATCTACCAAGTCAAACCATGAACATGAATTCTTATCCGTTTTTTCTCACGAATAAACTGACCACTAATGTAACGGAATTAGTATCATTCCCCATCTTTATTCTGTAACGACGAACGACGGCGCTGATATAATCGTCGTTCGTAATACGTTGATTTATACCAATTGCATTAATGAAGTGACCAATTTTGTAACGAGGATAAATGGATAAGAGCACATGTTCATAGTCCCGACTGAGCATAAGCACCTACATCCGTGTAGCCGAGGCATTTATTTACGTATGTAGCTATTCTCGACAACTGCTCCTGGGTTATCCTAATGCGCCACATCCATGTGTCAATCCATAGAAAATAAATAACGCTGCTATCATTGATTTAGACCGTGAAAAAGGATCAACTTTCTACTGCAATTGGTATTATACCCGTGACCAATGATAATGCGTGATTTCAGCAAAGCGAGAAGCGTGCCAAGTGCTAGGCATAATGCGTGTCGTTTAGTCATTCTAAATTAATGTATTATAACGACGCACGACGGCATGGATGCCGGAGCTAGAGCAACGCATTAGCTCAT
>Ga0209395_1004247_pt1 | contig 17011 bp, 15 predicted proteins | sample GOMGulsemesocosm_3_FD_184635 | JGI IMG/M metagenome (GOLD analysis project Ga0209395, IMG submission 184635) | Methane-oxidizing microbial communities from mesocosms in the Gulf of Mexico - GOM9D Gulf of Mexico (SPAdes) (version 2) | ecosystem: Environmental > Aquatic > Marine > Cold seeps... | reverse complement strand
AGCCAGTTAATACATCTTTGTTTACGCCTACAGGGCTTAAATCGCACAGTATGAGTCACTACAGTTCTCATAAAAATAACAGTTTATTCTTGTCTCTATACTATACTTTTGATTAGATTCTATTTCGCAAAACATTGTACTAGTCTTTAATTGCATTATTAGTCTCAAATCGTACTTTCAATAATCAGATAATTCGACTCTGGCTTCAGGGGTTTATAAGTGCCAATATTCATCATTTTCAATGTGAAATAAATAAAACTTAATCTAGTGCTTACACCATTTTAACAAATGGCTTGTTAGGGGGAGATATGAGGTTACTTGGAATAAGTTTAGCAGTACTAATTTCTACTAACGCTTTTGGATATGAGCTACCAATAAAAGCCTGTTTTACAGAGTGGTATCCGTACTCTTATATTAAAGATAACAACCTACAGGTCTATCCATTGATATTTATAGCGCAATTATCAAACGAGCGGGATTAACTATATCTTATGAAATGAAACCTTGGGCAAGATGTAAGTTAGAATTTTCAAGTGGAAAGTTTAATGCCCTTGTGGATGGAGATTTAGATATTCCCAATTCACTCAACGTAAAACATGGACCCATTTCTTGGGTGATATTGTTTTGGGTTCATGAAAAGAGTTCCTATCAAAAGTATTTAGGATATTCTCAATTTGACAATAAAAATATAGGCTATGTCCGAGGCTATACTTACCCTAAGGAATTTTTAGACTATCGGCGGTATTATCATAAAGTAGATGTCACAAATGACTTAAAAGGATTAGAAATGTTAGATAAAGGACGTTTCGATGCTTTTTTGGGAGATCTGGTCAATAATGATCAATTGGTTAAAGAGAAAAACTTAAACGTCAGAGCGCTAGCCCCTGTAGTTGAACATAGTTATTTAACTTTAAGTTTTTCTGAAAGCTTGCCTGATCAACATCATAAATTTGAGACGGCATTAAATCAAATGTATCAAGATGGAAGCATCGATTTCTTCTATAAAAAATATTTGGGTATTACTTATAAACAATTTATTAAAAAATATGTGGGAGAGTGAAAACAATATAAATGCGAATACATATACTGATGTTTTCTTATATTTCGATAGTGCGCTAAATATGGAGCTACGTTAGCTCATAACTTTGGTCTTTAAAGTGGTAACTGAAGTCGAATAAGCCACTTATCCTTATGTCTGCAATGTAGGAATAGCAATCGTTAACGAGACAGATACCAACGGCAGCTCCTCGCTCATAGCTGCATGTCAGATTAGCTCTAACCTAGATATGAGCTACTACAATTTAATAATCTCAAAAACAATTAAATACATTATAAATATTAACACTTAGGCTTTTATTTAGCTGTTAAAGATATATTAATATTCTGTGTTTTAATGTGACAATAGTCAGCAATGATATGAATATTTTCTATTTCTTTGATATTGTAACCATCTGATTCAACAGTTAAATTAGCGATACCAAAATCAGAACCGATATAAATTGGCGTTGTAGGATCACATTGATTACTTGTATCCAAGTTAAATTCTTCCGCTTCTTTATCTTCAAATTGAAAACGACCATATACATCACAGTTCAGCGGCGCTTGAGTATCATTATCAATGATGTTGAGGGTAAATGAAGGGGTAAATATTTCAGGGCATACTGCATCAGTAGTATTAACAAAACCACCACTATTAATACTAAACTCATCATCAGCCATTTGTTTATCAATATCAGCGCTAATTAAAGTGGGATAGCCAAAGGTAGGATGATATTCAACGGTTAATGATTCGCTATTATCAATCAAAGCGTTCACTTTACTAAATAGTTCATTCACAGTTAAAAAACTTGAACGAAACTGTTTATCTACAATCACTTCATCTTGTTCCGTATATGATAAAACAGTTTGATTATCTTTTATTAATAGCACTGTAGGTTGAACAACTTCTGGTACGCAAAAACAACTTCTTCTTTGAGTTAAAGTGTAATCTGTTATATTAAGCGATTCCCATTTAGCTTGATTTTGATCTAGTATTTGCTGTTGTTCATTAGTATCACTATTACAGCCAATACAGGTTAATAAAATAACTGAACCAAGAGTTAATTTTTTATTCACCATGTTAATCCTTTATTTTGGTATATATTTCCTAACAAGCATAAGCGTATTATTACAGGAACACTGTAATTAAATGTAATTAATAAAGGTTACTTTGTAATCGAAGATCCATTTTAAGTTATGATTTTTCAGCCTGGATATGTTTTATCGCTTTATCTGTTGTTTGCAACATACTCAACGTTTCTTTTATGAGCAATACAAGACCATATAAAGCAACACCATGGTGCGCTCCTATTTGATGGCTATCAGTTTGCAGTTGTCCGTAAATTTGATAGCCACTGGTACACATTAAACATAGTGCCATAAATATATTGGTAAAATGGCTATTGGCTATTTTATTAAGTATTTCAATCATCTAATTTAACCAATTAAAACGGTAGGCAAGCCAGCCACTATAGAGCCGCCGTGAGCCGATGTATCACCCATTCTAATTGCGGGTTTTCCGCCAATTAAAACAGTTGTACTACCCATAACTAAACTATCAGGAGGACCGACACAAGTTGCATTATCTCCCATAACAGCCGCTGGTAAACTACCAATTAATACAGTTGGTGCGCCAGGGCCAATTATTGGCCCCCCTACATGAGGAATCGGTGGTACTGCCGGTGATTGCATTGGACATACATGCATATCCGTCATTCTTGCTGCTGGCAATCCCATTAACTTTCCTCTTTAATTTTGATTAGCTCAGTTTTAACACTTAAACCATTGGCAATATCTATACCTATCCCAATCGCTTTGATATAAAACTTTTCATAACCCATTTCACCTTTTTGCCATTGTGGTACCGCTGCTGCAACTGTTATGGCAGCTGCAACTGCATGACCATACAAAAATGCCGGCGGCATAACAGCAGGCAATTCAGGTGCAACAATAGAGCCAGTACCAGACCAAAAAACAGCTTTTGCAACCCATGACGGTGCAGACTCTAAGCCGACTCTATCAGCTAATTGGTTAGCACGAACACGATAGGTTTCATTAGGTTGTTTTAACCAGTTTCTTGCACTGTTAATGGCATGAACTTGGGTTTCATCCCATTCATTTTCGCGAATTTCTAATACAATACTTGCCCAGTTAATTGCATCAACCATAGGTAAAGCATGCGCTATAAATTGAACAGCATCATTATAAAGCTTTGCATCATTTAAAGCGTCAATCGCCGTTTTTGGCGTCATATTATCGGTGATACACAGTTTTGCATCATCGCTTAAATCATATCTCACTAAAATTGATGCGATAGATTGATTGGGTATTTTTTTATACATTAGTTTACCTGCACCAAAGAACCTGAAATTTGTGTAATACCTGATGACGATACTTTTGTCATAGCTGATGAACTAAGCTCTGCACCTGCGCTGCCACTGACCTTAGCTTGTGCAGATGTACTTACAGTAACACCTGCATTACCCGACATTTCAGCATTAGCATTTGCACTAGCTGTAAAGTTACTACCGGCACTTATTTTAGTTTCAGCATCACTATTGAGTTTTATATTAGCGCCGTTAACTTGTACATCACCGGTAGAATCAATGGATAATTTATCACATTTAATTGCAATACCACTGGTACTGAGTTCAATGGAATTACTGCCAACAGTTAAAGTAATTTTATCATCGGCTTCCATAGTTATTTGCTTGGCTTTTTCAGCTAAGGTTTCTTTAATTGTTAAAGCATAATTATCGTTACCAGTCACTGTAATCGCTTTTTCTGTCGTGCTAGAAAACTCATTCGTCACGGTTTGTGTAAAGTCGTTTTCTATTTCAATAACATGATCTTTTGCAGCATGAAAATATAGCTGTTCATTATCTTTTTTATCATCAAAACGTATTTCATTGGCGGTTTCACCAAGTTGAGTTTTAATGCCGCTTTGTGTACTGTTTAACTCATTATATGGAGGCGGGTTATTGCTATTATAAACACTGCCAATCACCATAGGCTGGTCGGGATCGTTATTTACAAAGCTAATTAATACTTCATCTCCCACTCTTGGAATAAACTGCATACCTAAGCCTGAACTTGCCATAGGTTGCACTACTCTGATCCAACAGCTAGGACTGTCCCCTCCAACTTTATCCCAATGAAATTGCACTTTAATACGGCCGCTTACATCATGCTGAGGCTGACCTACATCACCACCAATTACAATAGCGGTTTGCAAACCATTGATCACAGGTTTAGGTATAAACTTAGGATAACTTGGGCTTTTTATAGGACGACAAATAAACTGGTTTGAATAACTCACTGATTGCTCAGCAGCTTCGATAGTATGAATGATTTCCTCTATGGCATAATCGCCAAGCTGACTGCTATCTGGATGTGCTGACAGTGAAAACTGCGTTGCTAAAGTTAAGTCTTCAACAATGCTCTTAGCCTCAACCAAACTAAAGTCACTTTGAACTTGATTAAGTCTTTTTTTAACCACTTTACTTGCCAAATCACTCATATCACCTTTAACTGAGTTTGCACCAAATTCATATTGGGTCAGTTTTTGGCTATTTGCTATGGTATGAGAAGAACTAGAATCGCCACTATCAACCACTTGTGTTTTTTCATAATCATAATTAACGCTACTTATTGCAGCGCCATGCAGTTTGAGTTTAGGCTGCCATTGGGTAACCAACATTTGCTCGCCAGTACGACTTGCTTTGTAGTCTAATTTAGCAATGCTTGCATCTTCATAAGGTGAGTCAGGGTCTTGCAGATTCAACTGATGACTATTGCTAGTATGATTAAAATAATAATGAATGCCTTGCTCAGCTAATAACCGTTGAACAAAATCAAAATCAGTTTCATTATATTGCACACAATAATTACGCTCATCAGATGGCAATGTGCCTAAAGTATAATTTCCGGAAAAACCGGCATCATCAAATACTTCAGATAAAATATCAGATAACGTTTTTTGCTGAAAAACACGATAATTCTTTCTAAAAGTAAGTAACCATAACCAAGGTCTTAGTACGACCTTATAATGTTGATAGCTATTTTCACTTTGGCTTTCAAGTAACTGAACTTCTGTTAAATAACCATTAAATACACGTTTTTCTTTTTGTTTATTATCGGCAACTTCATTCCAGTGACATGTAATGGGTTGCCCTAATTGATCATCTGCAGAAAAATTACTGCTTACCAATACACCTTGGATCATAAATGGGGTTGATAAACTTTCATTAATAACCAGTTTATGACCCAAGTGAGTATTGTTATTTGAATCTGTAAAATATAATCCTCTATTTTCAAATTGATATGCCACACACTTTCCTTATAAATTTCAATTTTTGAGGATTAACCCCAAGTCGAACAGGGTTAATTAATCTAACAGTACTCTGGCGTTATCGCCTTGTTCATAAATCAGTAGACTAACAGTAGATAAGGATTTTATTTCGGCTAAGCTAACAACTAAGCTTTGATTACCCCGTTCAACATTATCATTTAGTCTTTTAACTATTTTTTTTATTTCATCTAATTCAACTAAGGCTTTTGGTACGCGAGTTTTTACAAAGTTAAACCACTTTTCGCTCATATTTCTACTGACTTTAGCGATAACCTCTTTATTGGTAATGGTAAAAGGTTTATTTAAAGCACCGCCATCTCGCAATACATCATAAATAATATGACCGTTCTTTTTTGCTACCATCATATTTTTAGTATTAAGTTGTAACTCACCAATGTGACCATTGCTCATTTTTAAGAAAAACTTAATATCTTTATAACCGGCATCAGTTGCACCACAGTTATATTTTGCATTATCGCCTTGTCCTGTGCCGTATCTATCTTTCATAGCTGACTGAAAATGCTTTAACTCAATAAACTCTTTGGTTAAAGAGATCATCGCTTTAGCTGCAACCATATCTTCCATAGAATCAAAGATAATGGTCATTCTTGCAGCATCTTTTAAATCACCTATATCGTAATTACGTTTACGATTAGTTATTTTATCTAAAGCACCATGAAAATCTTTTACACCAAAATACGCACCTGGAGGCTGTTTTACTATTCCTTTACATACAGATGCGACTTGAACCGCGTATTCCTTTAATTCTTCTTGTGCTTCACAGGTACTTTGAAACATCATAAATAATTGCTTACGTTTTAACTGAGTATTTGCAACTTGGTTTCTAGATTTAAAATCTAACTGTTTATTAGCAAATTTAGCACTGGATGCCGCATCTAAATAATTTGATAAAGCGCCTTTTTGCGTCATGATATTCAGCATAGAAACATCTTGGTTTCTATTTGCTTCATTACCGTATTCATTTGAGGCTATTTTTGCTTTTAATTTTTGTAGCTTTTGCTCATAAGCTTGATTGTTAACTAAACGAAATCCTTGCGACATGCGACCTTGTAAATTAATTTTAGCCATTACGGCTGCTCTATTCTTTTTAACAATTGCTTGCTGAATTTTTATTTCTTCAGCTGAAAGAGGACTTTGAATTTGTTCAGTATTTGACGGCATATCAATCTCACTTATTATACAAATTAATACCCCAGCCACTACAAGGTGGCTTGGATAGTTATCAATTTAACATTCAAGCTTATTCAGTCAAGCTATCAGGTAAAAATTACCCATAAAGAAGCGTCGCTTGATGTTTTTTACTCGAGTATTGGCTATGTAATAAACTAAGCTGGGCAATTTCATTATCAATCAAAATGCGTAACTGTTGCATTGCTTTAAGTCGCTTAGATGATTGATGCACTTTGTTTTTGGGATCTAACCAATGATGTAAAGGCATAAGTATGCTTTTTGACAAAAATTCAATTCTGCTTTGAATATCTTTTAAACATGCTGCTAAGTGTGTTTTTGTAATCACCATGGCATATTTTGATTTAGTGGTTTGGAATAATTGACTGTAACTTGCAAGACCTTTATCTATCGACTGTGTGAATTCATGACGACGACCAAAAGTAACCCAACTTAGCTTTTTCCACTTAGCTAAACCTATAACCTTATCGCCAATTTTAGTTCGGTTAAATGCGTGTTCATTGAGCCATGTTTTTGTCAAAATCTGATTATTTATATTTTTTAAAGACATTTCAAATTGCTTCATGTGTGCAATATGATCTTCCTCAGATGTCTGGGTATCAGTCAACTTTGATTTATTAAACCAAGTAATTTCGTCTAATAGTCCCTTCCCTGAGCCTACAGAGGTTGTAGTCGATTTTAATTTAGATTTATCAAACCAGGTTATGTCATCTAATAACCCTTTGCCTGAACCGACTTTAGTGTCGGTTGCTTTTAAACTCGATTTATCAAAACGTCTGATTTCACTTAAATGTGCCGCTTGGTGAATATCACCTAAATACCCTTTTGTGAGTTCATTATGCTTTAAAATTGCTTCTCGTAGTTGGTCAGCATCTTCCCTTAACGCATCGCCTATTCCTTCAACCTCACAAGGATGTTCATCCATTAGCCGCCTGGCCTCTTCTTGCATAGGTTTTATATGATCGTCGATTACCCGTTTGGTGTAATTAATCCACGTTGAAAAGCTATAGGCATTGCCTGGCAACATAGATACCAACTGACTTTGGCTACAAGTACTTATTAAATAACAAGCCAATAAGGGACTTGTTTTAAATATGTTTAAATCAAATGTTGATACATACAAGCTTTTAAATAGTTTATTAACTTTCCTTACTTCTTTGCAATGCTGAATAGTTTTAATGATATTGGTGAGGGTTTTTCTAAAATCATTCGCCCACTTGACCGCTTGAGATCCTACAGGGGCAAATGCGTCTGTTGCTGCAGATGCCAAATCAGCAGCTAGATCAACCGCCATTGCATTACGCTCTGACTGTAATGCGTGTTTTAAACTATTAACCGCCGCTTTAGGATCCCCTTGTGCAAAAAAGTATTTGGCTATTCTTGATTGTCTAATTTTTATTTGTTTTTTTACCAGTGCATATACCTTAGGCGCAAATTCAACTATAAATTTTGCCGTACTGGCTAATGGAATTAGATGCATTAATAGATTTTCTAATAACTTATATATTTCAGCTTTTAACATCTCAATAAATTCCATTACAGTAATTTTTAGAGACTGAATTAAACCTAAAACAAAATTAACCACATTTGAAATGATACCGCCTAAAGTCGTTTTACCTGATACATACTTAACCGCCTTAGATACACCCGACTTAACTTGCGCTATGATCTCTTGAACCATGCTTGGCACACTAAATCCTTTAAAACCCAATTGCTCTAGTAGGTCTTTCACATCATTGGCAAAATCTTTTGCTGTTTTTAGCTTACTTTTAAATTTCATATTACAGCCACGAAAAATTTGCATGCAAATTTCTCGCTGGGCATCTTTCATTAATGCGAGTTCACGTAATGTTTGAGTATCGGTTTTATGTCCAAAGAACAGCTGTAAATGCAACTTCCAAGGGGCTTCTGACTTTGTATTACGGATAGATAAACGAAAGTCTTCTTTTGATTGACACCATAAACCAAACTTCACTTTTAAATCCGATAAGGTTTCTTCTGATTTATCGATATTATAATTTTGAATTGAATCATCAACGTCTTTTAATAACTGGCTTCTTGTTGATAGTTTTCCTGCATAAGTTTGATCTTTCCATTCGTCGTAACTCATGAGAATTGGTAAAGCCATATTAATTTCCAAAGATTTCATTTAAATTTATTTAATTATAGAAACAGATATTGTTTTTTCCCTTGAAACTTATGATTTTTGAATAGTTTCATTCTGATTTTTTTAAACTATATTTAAAACAGTTTTACTTTTTGTATTTTGGATTATTTTAGGATAACAATGAATAACAAAAACAATGGCGCTATTACTTTGCCTTTAACCAGTAAGGTTTTCTCTATTATTGGAGGATTACTTGGGTTTGTAGTAATAATAGCTTGGTATCTAAACCAAGCTTTAGTTATTCAACTGCACGAATCTCTTGCACCTATGCATTTTAATGAAGCCTTATGCTTAGTTTTGTTAGGTATAAGCTTTTTTTCTATCAACCATAAATTAAAATCACTATTACCAAGCATTGTATTGTTTATAAGCTTCATTACCTTATCAGAACATATATTCAATATAAACTTAGGCTTAGATCAGATTTTCATTAGCCAAACCACTAATTCATTTAATCTTTTACCAGGTAGAATGTCACCAGTCTCTGCATTATGTTTTCTTTTAATTTCTATTAACTTTTTTTCTTTAATATCAACAAAAGTAAGCTCAGTACTTACAGTCACTATTTGTAAAATAATCAGTTTTTTAACGGTGGCTTTACTTACAATTTCACTACTAGGCTATATTTTTGGTATTAATTCCTTTTACGCTTGGGGCTATTCTTCTCCTGTCGCCATTCATAGTGCTTTAGCAATTATATGCATTTCAATTAGTACGCAATTATTGATAACAAACCAACATAAAACAGATAATCAAAGCAATTTTATTTATGTTTATCTATTTTCGATCGTATTTTTTATTTTTTGGGTTCAAAGCGTAAATCAAGAATCCAGAGCGATTAAAACAAAAATACAAAAAGAGATAACTTTTATTGAAGATAATGCGAATCAAATATTAAATACGCTTTTAAAACAACTCTCGAATATAGAAACAGATAAAAATAACTCACCTATAAATCCCGTAGATCTAATTTATAAAACAGATTGGATCAAGCAGATTCAATGGTTTGATATTAAAACAGCAAACCAAGTCTACGCTTTACCTGATATAGTTATTAATAACGACTTCCCTGATAAGTTATTAAAATTATTTAAAGAAGTAGAAGAAAAAAAAGTATTTTCTGCAGATACAATAATAAATAAAAACACTCAGAATGGGGCGCTAATAGTAATAACCCCAAGCTTTTTAGATAATGAAAACTTAAAGGGCTTTGTGATTACTCACATAGACATAAAAGCTTTTTTTGGCAACAAACAATTAAAAAACAATGATTTCATAGCGCTAAAATTAAGCCACAACTATCAAGTATTTGTCGATACATCATTATCAACAAACATCAGAAACAACCAGTTTACTACAAAACAAACAATATCAATTCATGGCATGACATGGAAAATAGAATTAACTCCGAGCATAGTTTTTTTTAAAAATATAACTTCAAGTCTACCTGGCTGGTTATTATTTATGACAATTTTATTTTCATTTTTTTATACATTAATTGCTTATTTCTTCCAATTATCTCAAGGTAAAGCTATACAGTTAAATAAAATATATGACCAACTGAATGATGAGAAAAACAAGTTAAAAACCTTAACAGACAGCTTAAACGACGCGATTGTTATCATAAATAATAAAGGCATTATTAAGTCATTTTCTAAAAAATCAGAAACTTTATTTGGTTATTCTGAAAAAGAAATGATAGGGAGAAGTGTCAATGTATTAATGCCTACGAAGCTTAGTTTAGATCACGACAGTCACATAAAAGGTTTTAATGCCAAAAAGAAACCTCTTATTATAAAAAAAAGAAGTAGCTTAGAAGGCATACATAAAAATCAACAAAAGTTTCCTATTGATATTACATTAGCAGAAATTACTATAGCTGGTGAGCAACTCTTTATTGGTGTAATTAAAAATATATATTTTGAAAACCGTACCATAGAGGAACTTGATAAAGCTAAATATGAAACGGAATCAATTAAAATAGCAAAAAGTAAATTTATAGAATATATGGGTCATGAAATTAAGAGCCCGATGAATAGCATTTACGGTGTTTTACAAATTTTGAATCATGAAGCCAGCTCAGAAAAAAATAATAAACTCATTGAACAAGCATTATTTTCTTCAAAATCATTAATATACACTATGGATGATATAATTGATTTTTCTAAAATTGAAGGAGATAAATTATTCATCGAGGAGTCTGTATTTAGTATTAAACAACTTTTACATACTTTAATTCATGATATGACTCATGAAGCACAACAAAAAGACGTTAAATTATCAGTATCTTATTCGAGTAACTTCTCTGATGGTTGGTTAGGTGATCCTATAAGGATCAGGCAAATAATATTAAACTTAATTCTAAACTCTTTAAAATTTACCGTAGATGGCTGTATTGATATTCATATCGATATTATTGATTCTAATACCAACCGAAAGTCCATTAAGATCACAGTATCAGATACAGGCTCAGGTATGAGCAAAGACAAAGCAACAAATCTTTTTAATCATATAGATCAAGGTATCAAACTGACAACACATTTATGTGATGGTTCTGGTATCGACTTACTCATTGTAGAAAAGATGGTCCAGTTAATGGATGGCTCCATAAGTGTAGGTAGTACTGAAGGTGAGGGCTCATGTTTTTTAGTTATTTTACCTTTGATAAAACAAGATAAAAACTTTCAAGAAATGCATTTACATACTCAGGAAGTAGTTCCCCACTTTGAGAATAAACATATTTTGTTAGTTGAGAGTGATGCTGTCAGCAAGGTCATTTTAAAAAGCATGTTAGAGGCTACTAAAGCCAGTATTTCCGTCGTTTCAAATGCTGAAGAAGCGCTGATTTACTTAAAAGACAAACAAACAGATTTAATAATGATGAATACTCAACTGCCAATATTGAGTGGTATAGAGGCTTGTAAAGAAATTAGAAATAAAGACTTTATAATGCCTATCATTGCAGTGGCTGAGCATAAAATACAAGATGACATCAAAAATTATGAACAACTTGGCTTTAATGCCCGCATCGATAAACCAATTGAACTGCACCTGTTATATAAACTATTAACAGAGCAACTGAGCTAAGATTTAATTCTATTATATACAACAATTTTAAAATATCTCAATGCACACTCAAACTGATATTCTAAACTTAAGTTTTAAATATTTTGAAAAAGAGGATTGAACAATGAGCGATTCACTATTCATTAGACTTGGAGAAGAAGCTGGCATCACAAGAATTTCTAGTGATGTTGTTGAACTACACAGAAACAACCCTACGATAGCTGCGCGTTTTGCAGGAAGTGACGTTGAAACATTAAAAGATACTGTTTCGAAATTTTTTATTTCTGGTAGCGGTGGTCCACAAGTTTATGAAGGCAAAGACATGCGGACAGCGCATATGCATATGAATATTTCAGATACAGAATATATGGCAGCGGTTGACGATGTTATGCTGGCATTGGATAAAAATGGAATAGGTGAACGTGAAAAAGGAGAGATTTTATTTATTTTTTATAGTTTAAGGCCTGATGTTGTTGGTGTTTAAGCTTGTTTACTTTTTCATGCAAGATACCCAAATATCATTAAAAATATGACTTGGGTACCTACAAGATTAAACTCACTGAAAATAAATTACATTAATACTCTGGCGGTTATCCCTAGTAAAACAACGCCGGTGATTTTTTCAATTATATGCACGTTATTTCGTAATTTTTCTAACATACTTGATTTTGATAAGACAAGTGCAATTAAACAATACCAAAGTGTATCTATGCCGCCTACGGTACTGATCATTATTACTTTTTGCTCTAAGCTGGCATCTGCATCAATAAACTGACTAAATAACGCTAAAAAGAACATGGCAATTTTAGGGTTTAAAAATGCAATCATAAAACCTTCCCATGCACTTTGTTTTAATGTGACTGTTGTTGCCTCATGTTTAATTTTCCCCAGAGATGACTTAGAAGTGAATGCCTTAAATGCTAACCAAAGTAAAAAAGCGACACCAGCATATTTAATCACATTGAATAACCATGGCGTTTCTTTTATTACAAGGGCCATACCCAAAACGGTTAATAATGCATATAAAGCAATACCAGCACCATGGGCAATACTAACAACAAAACCATTAACTCGACCACCTGACATTGTATGCTTTAAAACAATCGCTAAACTTGGTCCTGGGGTCATCGCGCCTAATAAACAGATGGAGGCTAAAGATAACCATGCTGCTAATTCCATATTACTCTCAATCTTATTTATATTAAGTTTATTTTACCTTGGAATAAGCATGAATAAAAATCAAAATATTTACTATTTACCATGCTAAAAATTCATACTATTCTTTTTAAGTAACTTTAATCCATATGCGATTGTGGTATCTAAATGCGTTTTAAAAAGTTGATAACATATTTCTCTAAACCATTTATGCTCAGGATCTAAGTTATTTTTTGCATGCCACAAGATGTAATATTGATGGGGTTTTATATCTAATGGTAAAGGTTTAATTTCCAAATCATGAAGGTGTGAAAAGTCAGCAGCAATATGAAGTGGAGTCGTTAAAATAGTGTCTGTTTGTAATAATAACTCTATCGCAGATTGAAAAAATGGTACTGATGCAAATACATTCCTTGTTTTACCTAGTTTAGATAAAGCGGCTTCTATCGGACTGTCTTTATCACCACCGCCACTTATTACAATATGTTTTGCATCCGTATAATCATCAAGTGTAAAGGGGCTGTACGCTTTGGGATGTGATTTTCGCATCACTATCACTAACTCATCTTCAGCCATTTTTTTACCGTAAAGGTTCTCAGGTACTGAATCTGCGATTGTAGATACTAAATCTAAAGGTCTTTGAGATAATTCATATAACCAGTTTTTTTGCCATAACTGATATTCGATACTAATATCAGGTGCGCTATTAACCATTTGAGCACATATATCCGGTAAGATAAATTGTGAAACGTAATCACTTGAAGCCAATATAAATTTACGTTTACATTGCGTAATATCTAACTCTTTAGGTAAATATAAATTATCTAAAGTTTGTATTAAACTGGGCAATTGCGTTTTTAATTCTTCACCTCGTTTAGTCAGTACAAAATGGTTGGCTTCTCGAATTAAAATAGGATCATGAAAGGCATCACGAATTTGAGATAAGGTTTTACTCATTGCTGATTGAGTTACATTTAACACTTTTGCAGATTCGGTTAGATTACGTGTATGCAACAGTGAGATAAGTGCAGGTAATAACTTATAGTTATTCAAGAGGTAGTGCCTTTAGTTAAAAAAATAAACCCATTAAATAAAATATTCATTAAATGGGTCTTTTGATATTACATTTTTTTATAAATGATTTCATCAACAGAGTGCTTGCCTGCACCTTGAATCAATAAGCTTACAACACCCGCTAGTAGTAATAGTTGGAATTCATATCCCCCTTTACCAAACATACCAGCGTCCAGGTGAACAAAGCCAATCGCTACTAACATAACCACCACTAAGCTACTTGCTGCCGCACGCGTAAATAAACCCGCAATTAACAAAGCACCGCCTAACGTTTCAGCAAGACCTGCTGCAACAGCCAATAAATAACTCGGTTCAAGGCCCATGCTGCCTAACCAGCCAGCAAATCCTGCAGGATTGCCTTCACCAAATAGCTTTCCCCATCCATGGCCGATGAAAATCACACCTAAAGTTAACCTTAATATTAAAGGGGCTATATCGTTATTGTTACTGGCTAATAGTTTTTTTAATATATCTTTCATGGGTGTACCTAAAATAAAATATAGCTAAATATTCTAGAGATATTTAGCTATGAATTGAAATCCTTTTTAAGACTAAACCCCATGAAATAAGTTCATACCTTTTAAAGATAAATAGACAGTATGCCAAGTAACGAATATAAAATAACTAATGCAAGAATAGGTAATTTCAATGATTTTAGTAAATATATGCCAAAAATAACCAAAGCTATATCAATACTATTGATCACTGCACTTTGAAAAACGGGCTGATATAAAGCAGATAATAACAAACCAACCACGGCTGCATTAACACCATTCATAGCTCCAGAAATACTAGGATTGCTAGCTAAAACGGTCCAATTTTTTAATACAATTAATATCAATAAAAAACCGGGTAGAAATACAGCTACAGTAGCCAACAATGCACCCGCAACAGGTGAGTTTGGTAATAACTCAAAACCTAAAAACGTTGCTAAAGTAAACATTGGACCTGGCACAGCTTGAGCTGTTGCATAGGCAGTTAAAAATGCATCTTGGCTTAATTGATCACCCACTAAGCCCTCTAATAAAGGCAATACAACATGTCCACCGCCAAAAACTAAACTGCCCGCCTGAAAAAAGTCAGCGAAAAGTTTCGTTTCTGCGTTTAAATGCGAAAGAAAAGGCAAACTAATAAGTAAACTTATAAATATTATCAATGGCGGCCAATTTAGCGGTATTTTAGATACAGGCTCTAAGCTAGCTTCATCTTTTGATATCAAATAGTACTTCCCCACTAACGCAGCAAAAACAAGCACTAACATTTGTGTATAAAGTGAAGGTACAAATAATAATGCAATAGCCGTAAAAACACATAAAGTGACTGATATTTTTTGTTTGCAAAAGTTATTAAACATGCCCCAAGCAGCATCAGCGACAACAATCACGGCAAGTAATTTTAAACCATGGACCACGCCTTCAAAAAAAGTATTATCTGAAAAGTGCTGGCTCAATAAAGCAATGACTAACATCACCATCACTGAAGGCAAAGTAAAACCTAAAAATGCAGCGATTGCCCCTGGTAATCTAGCTCTATGATAACCAATAGAAAACCCAACTTGGCTAGAGCCTGGTCCTGGCAAAAACTGACTTAAAGCAACAAATTGACCATAATCTTTATCGCTTAACCATTTATGTTTTTCTACAAAAGCGTGTCTGAAGTAACCTATATGCGCAGCGGGTCCGCCAAAACTAATGCAACCTAACATAAAAAATTTACAGAATATTTCGAACATGTTTCAAATCTATTTATACAATTAATCTCTGTAAGATAATAAATATATAACAATGATTCAAATTGATTGTTTTGATTTGAACTATGAATATAATTAATATCAATTGAAATTGATTGACGAAATTATGAAAGAAATTAATTGGCGTTCTATAGATCTTAATTTACTGGTTGTATTTAATGCTTTAGTAGAGCAAAGAAGTGTTTCAAAAGCAGCTGAAAAACTAAACGTAAGTCAATCGGCTATGAGCCATAGTTTATCTCGTTTACGCACTTTATTAGATGACCCCTTATTTGAGCGCCAAGGGCATGTCATGGTAGCCAGTCAAAAAGCCATCGATCTAACGCCAGTGATCGCCAGTATTTTAAATCAAATTTCTAAACAGGTTTTGCAGACTGGCTCTTTTGAGCCAAAGGAGTTTGATAGCACTTTTAAAATAGGATTAACTGATTACGCTGAATTACTTTTTGCACCTGTGCTATTTGATGCGATTTCATGTCTTTCAACAAAAAGCCAAATTTGTTTTTATCATGTCGATAAAAGTAATTTTGAACAGGTTTTCAAAGAACATCATCTCGATTTAATGTTAGGAAGTATTAATAATGAATATAAAAATTTTAACCGCTTACATGTATATACTGAACACCACGTTTGTTTATTTGATAAGCAAGCCACAGGTATAACAACTCCAATATCAATTGAACAATACTGTGCAACTCCTCACGCATTAACCAGCTCTAATGGCCAAATATCATCACCCATTGATAATCAGTTATCTCAGCATAATCAGCAAAGACAAATAAAAGTTACCACGCGTAATTTTTTAACTTTAAGACACCTTTTAACAGGTCGTAATTTACTCTGTGTTGTTCCAGAATTAATGGCTAAAATGGATTTATTTTCAAATAAGCTGAGTTTTGATAAAACACCTATAGATGTACCTGACTTTAAAATAGAAATATTATGGGAAGCACGTAATGATCAACATCAAAAAAATATTTGGCTACGTCAGCAAGTAAAAAATGCGATTACTGAGCAAGTATCTAAATTAAGGCAATGTTAATAACATCAGTCATGAAAAGGAGGTAAAGGATTATAAATGAAGCCTATAAAAAGCACGAGAAGTTACATAACACATTGTAATAAAATAGAATTCACTTCATCGACAAACACTAGACTTTCACTTTGTTTCACTATAGTTTAACACTCCACATTAAGTTAC
>Ga0209395_1004245_pt1 | contig 17012 bp, 18 predicted proteins | sample GOMGulsemesocosm_3_FD_184635 | JGI IMG/M metagenome (GOLD analysis project Ga0209395, IMG submission 184635) | Methane-oxidizing microbial communities from mesocosms in the Gulf of Mexico - GOM9D Gulf of Mexico (SPAdes) (version 2) | ecosystem: Environmental > Aquatic > Marine > Cold seeps... | reverse complement strand
AAATGAGTTTGCTCGCAAAATATCTAGTTTTGTTTACTGGTATAACCAAATACTACCAAAGCTACGGTTAATTATTGATAACATGCGCATTAGTTTATTTCGCTTACGACGAGATGAAAAGCAGGCCAGCCAATTACGAAATATGGCGCGTTTTTTACGCAAACATCCAGAATTCACCTTGGATGAAAACCTTTATGAGCAGCCAAATTTACCTGAGACACTAAAATACGCACCGCCAATGGCACTTAAAAGTTATGTTGATACCAAGCAAACTGGCATAGAACAACTTTTACTTGAATTAGTACAATCATTACGTAAACAAGCGGTAGTAACACCAATAAAAGCAAGAACAATCAGTGAGGTTAGTTTCAAGCCCATTGAAAAAGTTGCCATAGAAGAGGATTTTTTTGAACAGCAAACAGAGTTATTGTTTGAACGGGTGATCATTAATAATAGTGCTGTTTCAGCATTAAGTTTTTATCAAGAGTACCAAAACACATGGCTTGAACAATTCCAAACCATTACGCCCAAAGCTTGGATAGAATTAGTCTTTAGTTGCTACTGTAAATTAACCAACGCACAACAAAGTGCTTTGAATATTAAAATGAAAGGAGTTGCTGTTGCGGGTACTACCGATAACTACCGTTATAGTGATGTCGTTATCGAGTTAAATGCAGAGTTGAAAACCGAGCTAAGCGCTTAACTGAAACATGAGCTGATAGTCTAAAAAAATCTAGTGGCAAAGGAAGGCAAAATGAAAATAACAATTAACAAACAACTCATACTTCCTAAAACGAGCATATCTAAGTGGAACGTGTGTATTTATCACTTGTTGATAAAGTGTAACCTCACAAGTTGTTAAACCTAATAGGAGATTCTTGTGGTAAATGTTAGAGAAGCAATTATATCGGATATAGATACTGTATATGACTTGATTATTGCAATTGCAAAACAGTGAAGGTCTGGGGAAAGCACTTAGCTAAGTTTTACATTCCAAGGTAATAATGTTTCGATATCAAGTGCAGGATTGGTGAGTTGTTCTAGGCAATGCATGAGATAATCGAATGGAATTAATCCATTGGCTTTTGCCGTTTCTATTATCGAGTACAGCATGGCACTAGCTCTTGCTCCATTCGCTGTATTTGAAAACATCCAATTTTTACGACCAATAACAAACGGTTTTACCGCTCGCTCTGCTCGATTATTATCGATATTAATATCACCATCTTCAATATAACGACTGAGCTTATGCCATTGGTTTTTACAGTATTGAATTGCTTTACCCAAGGCTGTTTTTGGCGGTACATTGGCTTTTTCCAGCCATTGATAAAATTGTGCGAGTAAGGGCTTAGCCTTTTCTTGGCGACTTTGATATTTTTCCTCTGAAGTTTTATCTTTTAATTGGATCTCTAACCGATATAATTTTTGAATATGATTAAGCGCCATATTCGCTTTACCGGTTTTACCTTTAGGTTGGGCGATTTCTGCTTCTTTAAATTTTCGACGAGCATGTGCCCAACAGCCTGCTAACGTTGCCGCTGTTTTTTCATATCCCACGTAACCATCAACTTGCAAATAACCCGTATACCCTTCCAGATAATCTACCGCACATTGCCCAGCACGACCTGATTGATAGTCGTATAAAACAATATTGGGGATGTCACTTTGTGTAGGCGCATCACTGCCCGTACAATAGAGCCACATATAGCATTTGGCTTTATCTTCTTTAATGACTTTAAGCGTAGTTTCATCCGCTTGAATAACACGTTGCTGCAAAAGGGTTTTCTGTAATTGTTCATAAAGTGGCTTAAACAGCTCACTACATTTCATCATCCACTCACTCATCGTCTTTCGGCTCAAGGCAATACCGTATTGCTTAAATAAGCTTTCCTGGCGATAAAGTGGCAGCGCATATTGATATTTACTGGTGATTATCTGACTTAGCAGTGAAGGCGTAGCAAACCCTTTAGGGATTGAACTGGGTGGAACAGGAGCACTTTTAACCTTAGTGCTAATGCCTTCTTTTTCACACGTTCGGCAACTGTATTTTAATCGAACATGCTCAATGACTTTAACTTTAGCGGGGATAAACTCAAGCTTTTCACTACGCGATTCACCCATTTGATGTAGTTGATTACCACAGCAATCACAGGACTTTTCGTCATCACTGATATCATGAATGATAACTTCGCGCTCAAGGTCTTTTGGGAGTTTTTGTCGAACAGGCTTTTTCTTAACCGTGGCTGGTGTTGATTCAACCACGTCTTCAATAATATCAAGCGCTGCTTCTGCTTCATTAAATAAATCCCCTTGCGCGGGATGACTTTCACTATTTGTACCAAAGCGTTGCTGTTGAGCTAAACGAAACTGCTCAATAAGATGATGCTTTTCTGCGGTCAGGTTTTTAACCTGAGACTGAAGAGATAGCACCATTTCTTGTAGGGCTTTTGGGTCGGTGGGTAAGTTATTAATGTCATCAGTCATGGGATTATTTTATCAATAAACCGCACTAACTTATTGGCTTTATTCAGATTATTTGGTGATCAATAAATGCTACTTATGATCATAAGTTATAAGGCGACAGACTCGTAATAAACCGTTTGATGTCCAAGTACATCAAAGCCATCGAACAGCCAATGTAATTGTTGCTCAGACAAATTTAGTGATTCTAGCTTCAGCTTAGTAGGCCATTTGAATTTATCCTTTTCAAGACGTTTGTACCACAAGGCAAAACCAGTTTTATCCCAATAAAGAACTTTCAATTTATCTCGACCTTTATTACAAAAAACAAAGACACTGCCCGTTAGCGGTGATACTTGCATTTTTTGTTCGACAATCAAGGACAATCCATTGATTGATTTACGGAAGTCGACAAAGTCACGATAAAGAAAAACCTCGGGAACATCACTAAACATCTTCATGCGTTAACCCATTGAGCAGCTCAGCTATAAAAGCAGGAGAAATATCATGAGGAAATGATAATTCACCAACGGGTAGATTCAGTTTGATGGGGTATTCAACCTGTTGGGTGATGAGGGTAGTTTGCTTGGTAATAATTTGGGCTTGTATAAAACCAGCACTGTTATTGTCTTTAGCGATAATGGCTTTACGCGCATAAAAATACTTAGCGCTTAATTGATGCTGGTCACAGAACTTCGGTACTGAAAGACCGCTGGTGATTTGTTGCTCTACAAGACTTTTCCACTCATGGGAAGTTTTACGGCTCATACATTGCTCCTTTTATTACGTTGGAGCAAGTCTAGGGTTAATGCTTAGCTTAGGATATGTGCATTTGGCTAGACGTTCACGCAAAACACCATAAGCAGGAACAATATGTAGTAACGAACAAAGATGAATTGATTAAATCTGGATTTGTTAATAATCCATCTTTTGGTGTACTTTTAGCCGAAATTGATGGCGAAGTTGCCGGGTACTGCTCCTATACGTGGAATTATTCTATCTGGCTTGGTGCGACTTATATGAATATTGATGATGTATTTGTTTGGGATAAGTTTCGTGGGCAACAGGTTGGTGAAAAGCTAATGCTTAAAGCAAAAGAAGTGTGCTTAGCTAGAGGCGCTATTCGCATCAAATGGGAAGTTGAACAAGATAATCATGGTGCAATCAAATTTTATGAACGTTTAGGAGCCAACATAGATATCAAAGGTATATTCCGGTGGGATATTTCATCGTAGGCTTAATAAGTGGTTAGATAAAAGGAATTTTGTTTTCTCAGTTAGCTTTTGTTACATATTGAAGTCGTTAACGGTTATTGTTTCATGTTAACTTAACTTTTTGTTAATGAGGATAGTTTACAAAAATTAGGCCTCTTAGAAGCACAGGGAAATACCGTGAACTGTTTAGTTGTATTAGCACACCCTTTAGAAAATAGTCTTTGTAAACATTTAGCAGATAAAACAATAAGACATTTAAAAAATAAAGGTTATAACGTTATTGTCAAAGATCTTTATAAAGAAAGCTTTAACCCTGTATTGAGTCAACAAGAAAGAGAGAGCTACTACGAAAAAGTATTTGATCAAGGTGAATTGGCATCAGATATAGAGCAGTTAAAAAAAGCAGAATCGTTGGTGCTGATTTTCCCAACGTGGTGGTTTGGCTTTCCTGCTATTTTAAAGGGGTGGTTTGATCGAGTGTGGGCTCCTGGTCACGCATATGAACATGCATCTAATTATGGGCCTATTAAGCAATGTTTGAACAATCTAAAAGAAATGAAAGTAATAACAACGCTTGGCTCACCTTGGTGGGTAGATACTTTTATTTTGAGAAAACCGGTAAATAAAATTATCAAAATTGCATTATTAGGAGCTTGTGCGAGTAACTGTAAATTCAAAATGTTATCTTTGTATAATAGTGAAAAGCTAACTACAAAGAAAATTGATAAATTTATTAATACAATCGAATCAAAAATTTAGAGCAACATGCTTCTACCATGAAATTAAACAAGGCTAAAAAGTGCGATGATCAGATTTTTCGTCTCTAAACTCTGCTGTAGTTATTGAGCGCTAGGTCTATATTGTCTACAATAGCGCACTTCTTATTTACTTCAGGTCATGAACATGAACGACACTAAATCGCTACCCGCTTTACCGGATCGCCTTTCGAGTAATCCCCGTAGCCCACATCACTTAGCAGAAATTTTCGAGCACAACATTGGTATTCTGCTTAATGGCAAAGAGCGTTTTGATGTTGACGAATATTGTATCAGTGAAGGTTGGGTAAAAATTGCTTCGCCAAAAGCGTTGGACCGTCGAGGACAACCAATGTTGATTAAGCTAAAAGGTACTGTTGAAGCCTTTTACAGTTAAGTAGTTTTACTACGCCACTGATCCTCCAGAAAACGGACACCAAAATCTAACTAAAGATGAGGTGTCTCATGCCTAAATACAATCACCAATACATATTTGTTGATATTTCCATTATCAATAGAAATAAATGCTTTCTTTGAGTGAATTGACATAAAACAATATTTTATAACTTATTGATGTTATGTTATTAAAATATTTAATGATTAATTAGGACACGTAACAGTTAGTTTCGTTTCGCTATTCAATTTTAGCCAATCATTATCTAGCCTGTAATTTTCGTGATATCTTATCTAAGGAATTATCAATGCCTACAAACAAACATAAACGAAAAGCTTCAGCTAACTCTAAAGCTAAAATAGCAAAAAGCGCGCAGCCCGGTCTGGTAACATCACACCCCAAAGTTTTTGTTTTAATAGGTTTGTTCTTTGTTGCAGTGGGTATGTATCTTTTAACTTTTGAATCTCAAGATGATGCAATGTTTGGCCTTGCCATGCTTTCTCTCATTACAGGTGTAGTCACAGCCATTTATGCAAAAATTGCTATAACTAAGAAAATTTAAAAATTAAAGTTGAGTTTCATAAAGCAACAAGGCACTTTTCAACATATGGCTGATTAGATCACCGCTACACCGGAAAGAATAGAACAACTTCTTGCATCCAAGCTAATTGAGTCTGTGTTGGCAATATCACCGTCAAAAGATATGAATAAATTCACCTTACGTTTTGATTGTTAAAAGGAATTAATACGGTTAGAGTATTTTCTATTTTACAAATTTAGCAAAATTGAGTTACTCTACAAGCTCGTTATATGAATCTTTCAAATATTGGAGTGTTAATTAAATGATGGATAAGAAAATAAGTGGTAGTTGTTTATGTGGTAAAGTCTCTAGCATTGTCAAAGGTCCCTTTGAAAAGTTTTATCAATGTTATTGTGATCGGTGCCAAAAAAAATCTGGTTCTGCTTTTGCCTCTCTACTATTTACTACACCCGATAAAATTGAATGGCTTTCTGGAAAAAGTTTAATTAAGAGATTTGATTTACCAGAAGCTATACGATTCAGTAATTGCTTTTGCACTGACTGTGGCTCTCAAGTTCCCTATATTAGTAGAGATGGGGCTTTTCTAGTTGTTCCCGCAGGCTACATTTCTGATGATCCTGAGATAAGACCATCGGCAAATATCTTCTGGGATGAGAGGCCTTGCTGGTTTGATGAAGGTAAATCAGCAAAGACCTTTGAAACTTACCCTGAATAAATCCAAATAATAAGTAAATTAATTGGGGCAGGTAATAGTTGGCAGTGCCTGCTCCGATCCTTTTTAGTCCACTAAATTTAGCTTCTTATTGATGTGCTATTTAACTAGAGAGTGTCGTAATTTGAGCTCACATGAAATCAGTCAAAGTTTGGAACATTGGTTATCATCATTTTCTGAGGATACCTCTAAAAATATTTGTTCTTTATATGATGAACAAGCATCTTTATGGGGAACTTTATCTCCCGTAAAGCGAGACAGCGCAGTTTTAATAAAAGAATACTTTGATCAAATTTTTAAGTATCCCAATCGTTGTGTAAAGGTTGTGGACTCAAGTATTCGCGTTTTCGGAAATATGGCAATTTGTAATGGGGTATATAGTTTTAGCTGGTATAATGACGCCTTAAAAATAACGACAGTCGCTAGGTTTAGCTTTGTATATATAAATAAAATGGGACGTTGGTTTATAATTGAACATCACTCATCATCTATACCCGTAACCATTCAAGATGCATGATTCAACAGGCATCACCAAGAAGTGGTAGGTATGGAAAAGGGTGGTCTATCGGGTTACCTATCAGTGCCTAAAACAAATAAACAAGACAAAAACCAGTAAGCTTTTCTTTTGTGTAATAATTATAATCAGCTAGTTCATTTTCGCCACATAATAAGGCGTTTTATTACCGATTTATTTAGTGAGGCACTATGAAAACAATTGGTCTTTTAGGTGGTATGAGTTGGGAAAGTACTGTTGGATATTATCAAGCGATTAATAAAGGTATCAAAGAGTCACTTGGTGGCTTACATTCAGCAAAAATAGCTATGTATAGCGTTGATTTTGACCCAATTGAAAAGTTGCAACATAGTGGTGACTGGGAAGGTACTGCAGAAATACTTATTGATGGTGCTAGAAATATTCAAGCTGCAGGTGCAGATGTTTTACTGATCTGTACAAATACAATGCATAAAGTAGCTCCTCAAATAGAAAAAGCTATTGATATTCCCTTATTGCATATTGCTGATGCAACAGCCGAAGTGCTTGTAACAAAGGGAATTAACACGGTAGGTTTACTTGGCACCGCTTTTACAATGGAACAAGATTTCTATAAAGGTAGATTAAGTAATAACTATGGTTTAACTGTCCATATCCCATCGGAGGCAGATAGGAAAATTGTTCATAACGTTATATATCAAGAGCTCTGCTTAGGAAAAGTTAATCCTGCTTCTAAAATTGAATATTTACGAATAATTGAAGACTTGGCTAATCAAGGTGCTGAGGCGGTAATTCTTGGCTGCACTGAAATTGGAATACTCGTAAATCAAAAAGATACTGATGTAACACTACTAGATACAACATATATTCATGCAAACAAAGCCGTTGAGTATGCAATTAAATAATAAAATGTAAACTAAACTAAATTAATGCCATATAACTGCTTAAATACATCATTAAGTCAGCCCATCACAATTAACAGACAATTTTTGCTGGGAGAGATAAATCTTCAATCTCTCCCAGCAGAGTGACTCACCAATTATAAATCGTTATAACTTCAGTTATTGATTTACAAGGCCACTGTACCTATATACAGTGGGTTTTATTTTGATTATTGAATTTATAAAGAGAGTAACAATGCCTGAAGCATTTAAAAATCTGTATAACGAGAAGTTTTATTTAACTTTAGCAAAACACTTGAAAAAATATCTAGTTAACTTTGATGAAGATATCTTTATGCAACGAATGTTGTCTGATAATTTTGAACAGTTAGCGTTAAAAGAACGAATGACTCATACAAAAGAGGTCTTACATCAGTTTATGCCTGATAATTTTCCTGAAGCGACTAGTGTTTTAGTTAGGTTAATTACCAGTTTAAACGATGCAGGTATTAAAGAAGATAGTGTTGAGTATATGTTTTTACCTGAATATATAGAAACGTATGGCATAGATGATTATCAAACATCGATCCAAGCCTTTGAAAAAATCACTCAATTTACCAGTGCTGAATTTGCAGTGAGGCCTTTTTTAATCAAGTATGGTCAAAAGATGCTTTCGCAAATGTATTCATGGTGTGAACACTCTCACTACATGGTCAGACGTTTAGCCAGTGAAGGTTGTAGGCCTCGTTTACCATGGGCAATAGCGTTAAAAAAATACAAGCTGGATGCCACTTTATTATTGCCAATATTAAATAGTTTATTTGATGATCCAACGGAAATTGTTCGTCGCAGTGTTGCTAATAACCTAAATGATATTGCCAAAGATAATCCCAATGTTGTTATTGAATTTGCTAAGCAACACCTAGGTAAAGGTACGCAATTAGATCGTAATATTAAACACGCCTGTCGAACGTTGTTAAAACAAGCTTGCCCAGAAACCTTAACCTTGTTTGGTTATGATAGTACGGATATCGATTTGGTTGAGTTTAAAGTCTTAACAGAAAAAGTAGTAATGGGCTCACATGCTGATTTTTCTTTTGCAATTAAAAATAACTCACAAGACACGAAAAAAATACGTTTAGAATACGGCTTATATTTTATGAAAAAAAATGGTCTGTTATCAAAAAAGGTATTTAAAATTAGTGAACGTTTATTAGCACCCAACGAGGTACATCAGGTACAGCGCAAACAAAGTTTTAAGCCTATTAGTACACGTATTTATTATCTTGGTACTCATCAAGTATCTATAATACTTAATGGTAAAGAGTTTATTGCCAAAGATTTTGAATTAATACCTTAATATGAAAGTATTAATTCAATAATAGGTGGAGCGCCAAAAATTCTATTTTATTTTTAACCCCTGCATCCAGAACTCGCTTAACTGCTTAGCGGAAATACCTGAAACAAAAGGCAGAGTTTCAGAATCGTTTGTGAGAATCCGTTGTGCTAGTTGTCTACCAGTAGTTTGAATCGCAGAAGTTTTAACGATACGCTGAAGATAAAAACTGGATAGTGCGTTATCCAGCCCATCTTCTGTTTCTAAAAGCCGAACAAGATGCCAAGCATCTTCTAACGCCTGGCATGCCCCCTGACCAGAAGTTGGCAAAGGTGCATGCGCGGCATCACCAATAATTAATACATTGTCTTGATGCCAATAGGGCAGTGGTTTAAGATCATGAACAAAAATACGTTTTAGGGAAGATTTTTCATAGGATTTCAGCACACTTTTAACTGACTCAGGCCAGTTCACAAAACGCTGATGCATCTCATCAAACCATGAGGATAATGGCCGCGTTTTATCAATTTCAGTACTCCATCCAGCCGCCCAAAAGCACAAACCATCTGTGATAGGGACAATGCCAAAACGCTCACCCGGGCCGCGAAAATCATAAATGGCGTTAGCTAAAGCATCTTCTTCTAGCTGACTAATACCAATAATATTAATGAAACCCTGATAGCAGGGTTTTACCATTTCTGGGTATAATGTCTGACGCACTACTGAGTTCATTCGCCCATCGGCGCCTACCACCAAGTCAAACTCTTGTTTTAACTGCTCAACGTCCGCTACTGTCATTGAGCAACTAAAGTGAATTTTTACGCCCAAATCGTTTAACGCTGTGGCAAGTATATTCATAAGTTCACGGCGCAATATAGTCACAGTCGAAAAACCACTGCATGTGTTCACTGCTTCAAGATCAAACTCACCTTGTTGGCCACCATATTGATCAAACTGGCGCATACAGCTTGGTTCACCACCCATGCGCTTTATCTCTTTTTCCAAGCCCATCTGTTGCAATATAAAAATTGCATTTGGCCATAATGTTACACCTGCGCCAAGTGACGAAACCTTACTAGCACGCTCATACAGGCTCACCTGATAACCTTGCTTTGTCGCGAGTATCGCCAACGCTATACCAGCAACACCTGCACCGACAATGGCAATTCGATTGTTGTTGTTCATCTATTCTACCTTGATAATAATATTCGTTATAGAGTATTACAAAGCCACTATTGAGGATAAATAGGCTATTATGGGCTTGTTAATCCTATTTTATGAGTGAATAAATGATTGAGAAAATCGAACTTCAGTGGTTGCTTAGCTTCCAAGCCGTATATGAACAACTGAGCTTTAAGTTAGCAGCAGAGTACCTTCAATTACCAACATCTAATGTTAGTCGCCATGTTGCTTTGTTAGAGAAACAACTTAATTTACGATTATTAGAACGCACTACACGTAAAATGGTACCAACCGCTGCAGGTAAGCAACTTTATCAGTCGATTACACCGCTCACTAATGCAGTGAATGACACACTGGAAGAAGTTTCGACGTATGGTGATTCACTATCAGGCCACCTTAAAATCATCTTACCTGATCTCGCTTTTATGGCTGAAATCATTGCTGACTTTTGCTTCAAGCATCCTCGGATAGAACTCAGTTGCGATACACAATTAAACCCAACAGAAGGCTTGTTAGATGGTTTTGATCTGGTATTAAGCTTTAGTCGTGGCTCATTGGAAGATTCAGGCTGGGTCGCAAAGGAAATTCTACGCTGGCCAAGTTGCGTGGTTGCTGCCCCCGAACGGCTTAAAAAGCATCCATTACCAAGCTCACCGGAGGAGCTTAGTAAAGTCCCTTGTATTACCAGTTTATCTGTTCTACAAGGCTTACCTTGGCGGTTTAAAAACATGCAAACTATTCAGGTGCAATCCAGCTACAAAGTCAACAGCGCTCACATAGCCAAAGCCGGCGCGTTAAAAGGGCTTGGTTTTGCCATTTTACCCATTCATGTATGTCAGGAAAATTTAAACGATGGCTCTCTTATCAAAATTGATCTTAACTGCGAACCGGAAGATCTGGTGTTATATGCGTTTTACTCGGGTAGAAAATATCCACTTGAGAAAGTTAAAGTGTTTTTGGAGCACGTACAATTAAAACTTTTTGGGCTGGGGTTAGGTGTAAATTAAGTTTCCTAGTATCCGGTTATCTCGGCATAGCCTTTACCAGTAAAGCCTCCTGTTGCGTTAACACGGCCTTCCCAATAGGGAATAGTTAATTTATTGCGTGAGTCTTTGGTTATACTTTCAATAATAATTGCGGGGGTATTTGGTAATTCAACTTGCCACTTGCTAGGGTAGTTGCGGTTATCTAATGTTATTGTTTCAACGACAGACAGTTTAATACTTTCTTTTGAAAGATCGGTTACCTTGCCATTGGGCGCTATGCGCGTACCACGGCAATAATCATAACTATGCCCGTTACTCTCTTTACTACTTCGAATGCAAAATAGCATCAATCCTTTTTGTCCTAAGTTTTGTGTTTCTTCTACTTTTTCTGATTGAGATTCGACTAGGCTGAACCAGTCCCAACCAAGTTGATTATTGTCGAGTAAACTGGCAGACCATTCTCTATCGTACCACCCATTTCCCGTTACTTTATGCGTTTTTCCTTCAAATGTTATGCTGCCTTTTACTGTTAAAAAGGGATAACTAAAGTAATAAGAGGCATGACCACTTTGAGTTTTTTGGCTGTAACCCTTATCGCCATGTAATATCATTGGGCTATCACTTAGTGTTAACGCTATTTCATAGTTTTCATGTGCTGCAGCTAGGCTCAGTGGTAAAAAATCATCATTAATACTACTCAATTGCCAATTATCAATAGCGGCATTAAACGGCGAGCTAGTTACCTTGGCTTGGCCCGCTCGTGCAAAACGTTCGAACGCAATATGTGCTTGTTTGTGTTGCATCGCAAAATGGGCGAAATAAAGGTTGTTATCCCACCATTTCGATTCAATGTTACTTGGCATTAACGTACGAAAGAGTGTCCATTGAACACCGAAGGTTTCACCGCTATCACTTTGTAAATTAGCCGTTAAATACCACCATTCAATGCCTTGTTCAGCGTGAACACCATGATCTTTAGGGAAGACTAATGGTGTACCTCTTGTTACTGACTCACCACTGGCCAATTGGAACGCAGAGGATGTCGACTTTTGTTCCACAGGCTGACAAGCTTGCAGTAATAAACCAAAGCATATAAAAACAAACCCGGTGAGTAATAACCTGTTCACTATTCGTTTATTCATCACGTTATCATAGCTCCTTGGCTTTTAAGTCGAATCGGTAAATAAGCACATAATACGGAGACAATAATCAGCGTTAAACACATGATGAATAAACTGGTTAAATCTAAACTAAAGTGAATGGTCCAGCCAAAAGCAATAGGCATTACAAACTTTAATAAGGCAAAGCCAAGTGCAAAGCCCAGAGGTACAGCAAATAATGTGGTAAATAGCACGATACCTCCTGTTTGTAGAAGCTTCATGGATAATAATTGCTGCTGTGTAACGCCTAAATTACGTAATATGGCTAATTGCTTTAATTGGTTAACACTCAAACTTAACAGGCTGGTACACAGACTTAATAATGCAATGGCGAGAATAAAACCATTAAGTGCTTTGGTAACAACAAAAGTGTCGTCAAATAAAGCATTGGCTATTTGTTTAAAGCGTTTGTTAGGCAAAATGTGTGTGCTGTCTTGTTTAAAGTCGTTAACTAAACGTTCGCTAAATTTTGCAACGCTAACATTATTCGTTAGATGAATTGAATAACCTACATACTCTGTATTTAGCACTGCTATTTTTTGTCGATTTTCTAAGGTGAGTAGCGACATACTTGGGTTGCCATAATCATAAAAAAAACCAGTTATACGACAGTTAAAATGCGTTAAGTTTTGCTCAAATACTGCGACATCACCTAAAGCAAAACCAAATTTTATTTTACTTTGTTCATTTGCCAAACAGCCTTTATCAGCAAAGTTTTTATCAGTGATGGCTAATCCTGATGTAAGTGAGATTTGCTGATAATGTTCAAAGCTGTCGCCAAAACTTGAAAGCTTTGCCGGCTCCTTGTTTACCATACCCTCGCTTTTCATATAAATGCTGAGTTGCTCAACTTCAGGCAGGTTGTTGAGTGTTTTCCTTAAACTTTGGTCAAACTTATCTGAGCGTAAATAAATATCTGCACTTAGCTGCTTTTCAAGGTGGGCATTTAATGTAGTACTAAAGCTATTCACCATAATTTGCATGCCTATGGCACTACCAAGGGCAACTAAAATAGCAATAATGGCAATGTGCAGATCTTTTATGTGAAAACGTGTATCGGCATGTAACCACTGGGCTAATGGATTTTTCATAGTAAAAGGTAATGCGGCCAAACCCGATAGCGCTTTAGGCACGAGTAAAATAAACAACATTAAAAGCGTAAAACACAGCAGTAAAGCTTGGTATTTGTTAGTCGCGTAATTGAGTAGCCAAATTAATCCCAATGAGATACTCGCCAATAAGCTGTAAAATATCAATTGATTTTTATTAGTAACGGGCTTGGCTTGTGTTAACAATATTACCGCTAACGCAGAAATATTAAGTGCAAAGCCCAATAAAACATTAGACCATTGCCAATGAATAACAAGCGCTTTATCCAGTTGATACAAGCCTACCAAAGTGCGGTTTACATCAAGCACAAGTCCATTAGCAATAAAGTAACCGCCTAATGCTCCTATGAGTGCGGTACAAATACTCATAATAATAAGTTCAATAGCAAGGCTAAGTTGAATACTTAGTTTGGTGCAGCCCAATAATTGCATTTGCTTTAACAATTTTTTCCGTGCGTTTAGGGTGAGCTTTATGGCGTTAAAGCTCAAAAATGCAGCAACAATATAGCCAAGCATGGCAAGTGCGGTAAGATTAAAAAAGAAGGCTTGTGACAACACATCAAATGATTGTTGTTCTGCATCAATTAGCTGTGCTTTCCCAGCAATTAACTGTTTTATTGGAACTAGTTGTTGTTCGGTAACATGCGATAGCTCAATAAAGCTGAATTGTCCTTTCGCCTGTAATAAATAATCCGCATATGCAAAGTCGGTAATTGCCCAAAGTCCAATACCATCCGATAAATTAATGTTTGGCTGATGTTGACCATCTTGCAGCACAAATTTCAATTGGCTACCTGTTTTTGTGTAAATTCGGTCAGCAAATTGAGAATCAACCAACATGGTAGACAGAGCAAAGTGAGAGGGCACTTTACTGGCATTTTCATTACTTTGTTTGTATTGTGCATTATTCAACCACAACAAGGTATCTACACCTTGTATGGCAAGGGTTTTGCCTTCAATAGTTCGTAATCTACCCCGTAAAACAGGTTGCGCATGAATAAAACCCTGTTGTCGTAAATTTATCCATAGGTCACCGTCAATATACTGCTTTCCTGTGAGTGGTTTAATTAAATGCGTGACGGGATTATTGATCAATGCTGAAGAATGTTGATAGCGTGTTTTTGCTTCTTGATTAAGCCCAGAAATTGCGGTCAATAGGGCACTACCTAAACTAAACCCTAAAATAAACAAAGCCATCAACCAAGGGTGTCGTCGAAAAAAGGCTATATGAGTGGCTAAAATGAGTTTAATTTCATTAGTTAAATTAGGCAAAGTGGCCATCTCTTAAGACTTTAACTTGTTCAAAATAATCAGTTAATTGATGGCTATGAGTGACCATTACTAAGTTGATTTGCCGTTCACTACATAAATCTGTAAGTAGTTTAACTACTTGGTAAGAACGCTTTTGATCTAAGTTGCCTGTAGGCTCATCTGCAAAAATGATCTGAGGTTTGTTAAGTAAAGCTCTGGCGATACCAACTCTTTGTTGTTCACCACCAGACAGCTGATGAGGCAATGCATTGAGCTTGTTTTGTAGTCCTAACTCTATGACGAGATGGTCAAACTCACTTGCCGCTTCTCCTGGACAATTTAACTGGTGTTGAAATAAAATATTTTGCTTTACGGTTAGGCAATCAAGTAATTGGTAATGCTGGAATATTAGCCCTATTTTACGGCGATAAAGCGCAAGTTCGCGCTCATTAAGCGATGATAATTCCTGGTTGTTAACACGGATTGACCCACTATCTGCTTGCAGCAGGCCCGCTAGAATGTGCAAAAAGGTGGTTTTACCTGAGCCGCTATCACCGAGCAATGCAAGGTGTTGTGCTGCGGGTACTGTCAAATCAAGCTTATTTAAAATACTTTGTTTGTTATCGCCATCATTACGTATAAAACATAAATCCTTTACTTCAATCACGGTAACTCCTTGTTAATATGTTGTGTTTTGAATAAGTCTTACAAAACCACCAGAAATACAGGGTTTAATTAGACTGGATTATTTTGTTTAAAGCGTAACATGACGCCGTATGATTATTGATAAAGTTCGGCTGTGATTACTGTTAAATAATGACAGCCGAACCTTATTCCCTAATTTTTATAGAAACACTTATATAACTAGAAAGGTGCAATTATGTCATCCAATAATTCAATTTATCGGTGTAGGGCTGTATATCACCTATGTGTTCTTTAACCCAATTTTCGTCGTAATAAGAGTCTAAATATCGTTCGCCACTATCACACATCAAGGTTACTATTGAGCCTTGTTGGTTGTTGTCCTCCATTTCTTGTGCAAGACACAATGCTCCCCATATATTAGTACCTGTTGACGCTCCCGCTTTTTTACCCGTGAGCTTTTCTAACCATAGTATTGTTGCTACGCTTGCAGCGTCAGGTACTTGCATCATTTGATCAATAACATCAGGTTGAAAAGAATGCTCAACTTTAGGCCTACCAATACCTTCAATACGGCTTGATTTATTATTTACCAGTGTACGATCGCCAGATTTAAAACTCTCGTAGAACACTGAATTTTCAGGATCGACTACCAGTAATTTTGTATCAAAGCCTTTATAAAGGATATACCTACCTAAGGTCGCTGAAGTACCACCAGTACCTGCACTCATTACAATGGCACTTGGTATGCTGTAGGGCTCTTTTTCCATTTGGTCATAAATACTTTCGGCAATATTGTTATTGCCACGCCAGTCTGTTGCTCGTTCAGCATAGGTAAATTGATCCATAAAGTATCCGTCAATTTCTATTGCTAGGTTTGTTGCTTCGTCATGCATTTTAGGAGCAGAATCAACAAAATGACATTTTCCACCATAGAATTCGATTTTATTTATTTTACTCTTCGCTGTTGATTTGGGTAAAACAGCAATAAAAGGTACACCTATCATTTGTGCAAAATAGGCTTCTGACACAGCAGTACTGCCTGAAGATGCCTCGATAATTGTAGTATCTTCTTTGATTTTTCCGTTACATAGGGCGTATAAAAAAAGTGAACGGGCTAGTCGATGTTTAAGACTACCAGTGGGATGGGTACTTTCATCCTTAAGATACAAATGAATATATGGGATTTTAGGGATATCGATTTTTAATAGATGAGTATCTGCTGAGCGATTATAATCAGCTTCTATTTTTTGAATACTCTGCTTTATCCAATTTTTCATAAGGCATCCTTTTGTTTTTTATGTATATAACCAACAAACCCACAGTATTTATTGAGCTTAAAATTGTCGTTTTGATGGTAATATTTTAGTGTGTATTTATGTTAATTAGAAGTAGGGGAGTTATTTCATTTTGCCTTTCTTTACAAAAGTAATAAACTTCCAGTTTTCATCAATCAACCTTTCTTCTTTTACCACTTTCAGCACGTTTCTTATTCTCAGACTGCACATACACTGTATCTGTAGTTGCCATACTTGCATGGCCAAGATCCTCAGAAATATCTTTAAGAGGGCGCCCACGTTCAATTTCCATACTGGCACCGGTATGTCTTAACCAATGTGAAGACGCTTCTTTTAGCTTTAAAGCTTTATTAGCACTTTCAGATGCTCGCATGTTTTCATAGGCTTGGTCGAAAACACTTTGTACTAAACGTCGTAAATGTCTAGATGTCATACCGCCTTGACCTCGTACTTTTTCAACTAGAATTGAATTTTCATTACTTGATGGCAAACCTAATAAACCACGTGAAGATCGATAACGCTCTAAAAATGGTAGAAAATCGATAGGAACGGTAATATCACGTAATTTACGGCTTTTACCAAAGACTTTAAGCAACCA
>Ga0209395_1004243_pt1 | contig 17020 bp, 18 predicted proteins | sample GOMGulsemesocosm_3_FD_184635 | JGI IMG/M metagenome (GOLD analysis project Ga0209395, IMG submission 184635) | Methane-oxidizing microbial communities from mesocosms in the Gulf of Mexico - GOM9D Gulf of Mexico (SPAdes) (version 2) | ecosystem: Environmental > Aquatic > Marine > Cold seeps... | reverse complement strand
AAAAGAGCAACTTGAACAAGCTGTAAATTTATTTTCTACTTTCTTGTTAACTCCTGAAAAGTACTTAGATAGTAAAGTAATAGAAAAACCTAACAAGCAAATAAATCAGGACACGTAACAGTTGGCTCCGTTTCGCTTCGCTACACAATTTTAGCCAAACATTACTTAGCCTGTTATTTGGGCGTTATGTTTTACAAGGAGGTTGCAGTGTATTCAAAAATGATTTCATTACTCTGTATTTTAATTTTGCCCATACTGGCCGGTTGCAATGAAAAAACAACATCTGATGGTGATGTAATAGCCTGCACAGAAGAATTTGTCCCTGGTGTTCGTGTAAATGTTTTCGATAAAGAAACTGGCTTCCCTAGTGCTTGTGGAGCTAAATCAATCATTTATTATGAAGATGGTACAGTTGAAGAAATGATCAACTATTCCAGTGATTGCGCGGAAGATTTCACTTTTGCTGGTGCTTATGAATATGAGGGAGTATACGACATAAAAATAACTAAAGAAGGCTATATGGATTGGAATCAATTAGATGTCCAAGTTTCAGCTAACTTATGTCACGTAAACACAATTACCCTTCAGGCGTATATCGAAAAATAAAACATAACAAAACGCCCTGAGGTGGACAACAATTTTAGCCAACTAAATTTTGCCCATTAACGAGGGCGTTAAATGCTTTTCATGCATTCCCATACTTGAGGTGATAATGAAAACTGTATTAGAGTACAGTCAAAAAAATATATTAATAATTCCTCAATCTTTATATAGTATGAGCGACATTCAGCAATTAATATATGACGGAAACTCAGGAGTTTTTTATAAAGATCTAAAGACAGATTTAGTTGATGTAGAGTTCTATACCAATATCCCCTGTGTGGTTTATATTGAAAGTGGGCAAGAAACAATCACTACCTCTGACAATAAAACACATGAATTACTTGCCCGTACCGCAATATTTTTACAGCAAGGACTTAATCTTCATTCTGATTATGTAAAGATTACTGAAAATTTAAAAGCTTATCTGATTTTCTTTACGGATGATGTGCTCACTGATTTCATTAGTTCAAAAAAAACGAACGAAATAAATAAAGGTGTTCAGCCGGAATTACTAAAAATTCAATGCGATAGCTTAATTGAAATATATTTTAATTCTATTCAGCTATTGAAGAAACAAGGGTGTAATACACCAGCCCTAGTTAGAATTAAGTTACTTGAATTTTTACATCTATTAAGTTTATATGATAAACGTATTTTTCAAGCTGCGTTTCAATCAAAGCAAGTATCAAGCTCTCCAAAAAGAAACCTCACTCGTTTATTAAATAATAGCGATACCCTAAAATTATCGATCAGTGATTTAGCTAATTTATCCGGCAGAAGTATTTCTACTTTTACCCGAGACTTCAAGGCAATATATGGCATCCCTCCTAAGCAATGGTTACAAAAGAAAAGATTAGATCAAGCCTATGAACAATTAACGAATACAGAATTGACTGTGACGCATGTGGCCGCAGATTTAGGTTATGAAAATGTATCTCATTTTATTAAATCTTTTAAAGAACAATACAAAATAACACCGAAGAAATTAAAACAAAATAATTGATTGAAAAACGTCATTTTTGTATGTTTATGGGTAGTTTCCTTTTTCGCTCGTGATTAAATAACCATTGTTAATTAATCAACGGAGTAAAAAATGAGCGTAAGAGTAACCCTTAATTGCCAAGTAAAACCTGACCAACTTGAAGTATTATTGCCTTTTTTAGAAAAAAACTTACCTAATGTTAGAGGATTTGATGGCTGCATGAGTGTGACTGTTTATTTTGATAAAGGGAGTTCAGAAATGTTACTTGAAGAAGAGTGGCTTAGTATTGAACATCAGCAGACCTATATAAAACATATTGAAAGTAATGGTATATTAGGTGAGTTAGCGACATTTTTAGTGTCAGCTCCTGTTATTAAATATTTACAAAAATCAGACGTTTAAACAGAAGGATATATACAACGAGCACTTATACAAGCTAATCAAACAGGACTAAAATCAGTTGGCTTTTTGCTCCTTCGTCGCTTCTTTTAGCCAACTAATTTATTGCATCTTATTGCATCTTATTGCGGCGTTGGTGCAAGGTCAATTCATGCATTCGAGGCAAGAATGGATACATATAATCCCAATAAAGCAATTAATAGCGAAAACTGGTTAGCATTAGATGAAGATCTACGAATCGAATTAGTTCATGGTTTCCATTCAGGATTAGATCTAGAAATGGCTGAGGATGCTTTGCAGGTACATTCATCAATCCATGTGATAGTTGAAAATCAATTAGCCATGCTCCAGTTTCCAACTTAGTTGAACTCCCACAGATGTACTAGTCAAATAGAGAACGAAACAACAATTAAACTGCGAAACTGAAAACGGCTATTCTTATGAGTAGTCGCTTTTTTATATGTGAAAAGAAGTTATATCGTGCAGTCATCGCTACTTTTCATTCATTTTTAACCGCCCATCATTTTCTTTGACCACTTATCACTTTTAAAAAAAATAAGTTAAATGTTTTCTTAATATTACTCCTAAGAGCAGCAACTAATTAAAACTCAAGGGAATATTATGAAAAAATCAATTGTAGCCACGCTAATCAAAACGTTAGCTTTTACCTCGGTCGCACTTTGGTCCGTAGTAAATGCTGATGAAAGCAATGCAAATAGTATCAGTACAAAACAAGCTAACACAGATAAAGACAGCGAAGATAAAATAGAGGTTAGATGAGAATAGTTATTTTCGTGCCAGTCGCGTTGATATTTTACGCTTAGACAGCATAGAAAAGCTCGAACAAAATATTAATTACGGTCTCATTGCCTATTTAAATAATGGCAGTAAAGTTGAAATATCACTTCGCCAAGCGAGTAAACTAAAAAGCCCATTAGGTTTTCCTGAATGACACTCTTTAGCTAGCTTCGTATCAATTGAAATTTTTGTACCAATTAAACCGGATTCGAAATTTGTAATAAATTACGAATTCTATTTTAAGATCGAAACGGGAAGCGACTATTCTAATTAGTAGCGTTTTGAATGGTAACCAGTATAACTAAAAGCGTTGCCCTTGCTAAGCTTCATCTAGCTGAAGGATTAAACTGAATTTTGCGCCGGCCAAGGTGGATTTTTCAATAGTACACTGGCCTTGATGCCAATCCATTATTCTTTTTACTATGGCGAGACCTAGGCCAAAACCACCTTGTTGCTTGTTTCTACTTTTATCTAAACGGGTAAAAGCTTGGAAGATGCTTTCTTGATCCTCGCCATCAATACCACAACCATCATCGCTCACCGAAATAATGAGTTGATTTTTTTGTATGTTCGCTTTGATTTCAACTAAGTTATCGGCGTAGCGAATAGCATTAGTAATTAAGTTTTGGCTGGCTCTTTCTATTAGATGGCCATTACATAAACAAAAAAGATCATCTTGCAGTTCCAGTGTTAGCATTTTATCTGTGCTGCGTTTTTGCTTCGCTACTTGATTTATTAACAACTCACTGATGTTAACCATGGTTTTACTATGGGCTTGTTCTAGGGTTTCAATACGAGAATAGTTGAGCATTTCATCGACGAGTGTTTCCATTTCTTGTAAATCGCTGGAAATCCCCGCGATTTGTTCTGGCTTGGTATTATCTAACATAGCCAAAGAGAATCTCAGCCTAGACATTGGTGTTCTTAATTCATGAGATACAGCATTCACCAACTGGGTTTGCTCTAAAAGCAATTGAGTAATTCGCTTAGCCATGTTTTGAAAGGTTTGCACTACTATTGCGGTTGGTGAACGTTTATTTATCTGGCAGCTTACTGCTAGATTACCCGCAGAAATATCACTGGCCATTTGTTTTAACTTCACCAAATCTAGCCAAATAGGGCGGGTCCATAGTGCGATAAAAGCAGCGAGTAACAAATAGGATATGGCTAAGATGATATATTTTAATTGAGTGTTTTCATGATGGCTGTCTGCATGATAAGTCATATCAAGCGGACCAAGTTGGTACAGCTTTTTACTATTCAAAGCTGGTAGATAAATGAGTGGACGTTGCTGATGATCGTAAATGACCACTGCTTCACCCTTTAGTAGCTTTGCTTTTTGTTCACTTAACCAAGCAATGTCATCTGGCGAAATGATTGCCAGCTCTATGTTAGTTTGTTGGGTAAAATCCTGCACTTTTTTAGCATCGTTTCCTATTAGCGCAGGCAGTGCTTTGGCAATATTTACCGCTTGTTGAATTTCAGCAATATTTTCACTTTTGTCAGTTAGCGTTAAATGTTGCCATAACAATTCCGAGCCCAAGTTAATGGTGAGCAAACCTATGACGATTGCCAAATACAAACTGATAAATAATTTTATCATAGTGAGTTGTTATCCAAGTATTAGCGATTTAAGCTGTGACTTTAATTATTGCCACGCAGAAGAACAAAATAAATAACCCTTTCCCCAAATGGTAATGATTTTATAGGGCTTTTCAGTGTCATCGGCTAATTTTTTACGCAATCGAGATACTCTTACATCGACACTGCGATCAAAACCATCGTAATCGCGACCTATCATTTCTTGATGAATAAAATCACGACTCTGCGGTTCATCTGGGTTATTAGCTAGTAGCCAAAGTAATTCAAACTCATGGCTAGTTAATTCAATATGTTCGTTATTTAAGTGCACTTGACGAGATTTTTTATCTATATGGAGTTGGCCAATTTGAATATTGTCTTGCTCTGTGGCCTGTTGCTTTTGCGTACGCCTTAATACCATATTGATCCGCGCGAGCAGCACATGGGGCACTACAGGTTTAATGATATAGTCATCAGCACCTATTTCTAGCCCAATGACGTGGTCTAAATCACTGTCTTTGGCGGTAAGAAAGAGGATTGGTTTGCTAAATTGCTTTCTCACCCTTCGGCAAATGCTAAAGCCATCGAGTTTTGGCAGCATAATATCAAGAATAACTACATCGGGTTGTTTGGCAAGAATAAACGCAGGCGCCTGTTCACCGCTATGTAATACCGTAACTTTAAAGTTGTTGGCTTGTAGAAATTGTTGAATAAGGCTGGCAAGACGCACATCATCTTCAACTAATAAAATATGTAACATTAGAATAAGCTCCAACCGGCCCGCAAACGGCGTCTATATTTTTTAGCAAGACTGCTATTTACCGTGATCAATTGTTGGGCAATGATATGGTGATTATCATCTTTTAAGGTATATTCCATGTTTTCCTCAATGTTGATTTCAATCACCGCTTTAACCTTTTTTTGATTTAGCCAACAGGTAATTTTTTTCATGTCCTGATAAAGGCAGCTGTTTATGACTTTTGGTGATTTCCAACTAACCGTTGCTGTCATACTGCAGGCATCTCCTGGCTTTTTAACAATACAAACTAACGGCTTTATTGAAAATTCAATGTCACTTTTTTCTTCGAATTTATCTTGATTAGCAAGGGCAACGAAAGAAAAAAAGCTGAACATTAGTAAAGTAGCCCTGAGATTACAACGCATATTCTACCCCAACAAAAAAGGTATCAATAACATCATCGTGTACTAGCGGGCTGTCGGTCACTGAACTGTTTAGCCACTCTCTTTGTAGCGTTAATTTTACCGACCAATTTTCATTAAAGGCATATTGGTTAATAAACTTTATATAAGGGCTTAAACTTGCCTTACCTTGATAATATAATTCTTGTGAAACTTTGTCCTGTTCATCAATGCCATAGTAATAATCTACTTGTTCTTTACTTTGCCAATTAGCCCCTAAAGTTAGGGTCAAAAGGTTGTTGGGTATAGCACTAAAAGTAAACGGCTGCTCTAACGCTATCTGAGCGTTGAAGCCGTTATATACATTATTTATATTGTGCAGTAGCTTCACTTGTAAATGACTGTGTTGGAAGAAAAACCAATTAACTTGCAAACCAGCATCTAATGCCCATTTTCGCTCTTGCACTTGGCCCAGTTCAACTTCAATAATATTAGCTTCAGTTCCTCCTTTGTCCTGGGCAGCCTCATCGAACTGAGCTTCGCTTACTATGCTGTTAGAGAGAGTATTAACAAAAATATTATTGGGATGCCAACGCTGAAAAAACGAATTTTCACGATTTATCTGAGTCACTGCGCTAAATGACACTGCGTCGCTTTCGTAAAATGTAAATCCTAAGGCATTGTTATCGATGAATACTTGCTCGCCATAATAACTAAAGTTGGGCACGATAACTAAGGGGATGTTGTCGCCATCATTTAGCGGGTTTGTGATGACGCCAGCACCTAAAGCAATCGAAAACTGCCATTCACCAACGGGCACACAGTCGTTATCTGCAGGGGAGCATTGTGCAAATACTGACGGGCTAATGATAAATAGCAGGAAAATTAGATATTTCAAGTTTATGACTTCTAGTGAAGAGCTATAGTTTTACCTATACGTTAACACCGAAGCAAAGGCGGGTCACTCCCGATTACACAAGGTTACATTTGGTTGCGCCTGGCAACGGAATTATTACTGACACTCGGTAAAGTACAATTAAACATAATAATGGAGAATGAATAATGTTTAATAAAAAGGTTGTGCTTTTCTCGGTATTTACTCGATCCGAATTTGCGCTTTGTGCGCTGCTTTGTCTGGTTACACTTACCTCAATGTTAACTGGCTGTGTTAGTGACAATGATAATCTTAAGGAGGTTCCTGAACTCAATGACTTACAGATGAGCTTAACGCCTTTGGCAAGAGGGACAGCCACAAAATCGACTACTTTTGAGCAGTATATTAAAAATGGACTTTACCTGCGTAGCGAGCAAAATAACTATGCAGTAGATGGTGTCTTGGAGAGTGTGGCTTTAGCTGATAAAGCAAGCGCCGGTGATGCAGGGTATTCTCAAACCAATATTCAGCAACAGGGCGTTGCCGAAGGGGATAGGGTAAAATATGACGGCGAGCATATGTTTATTGCGAACAACCAATATGATTTTCAAATACTTGAAAGATCAATGCAGGAGGAAGTTCAAAGCTCTGTCAAAGTGATGAGCCGAGCTAGCAATGGCGATGTAAGTGAGTTAGCAAATATTTCCTTAAATTTACCATCGGCAAATATTAATAGTTTATTTCTAAACAATAATACCTTGGTGGCTGTTTCAGATATTTATCAAGATCAAACCGTTTATATGAATGCTAGCTATATTGCCGCTGACTCTATTATGCCCACTCAAGCTAAATTTAATGTGTCATTGCTCAATGTAAACGAGCCCCAAAATAGTACTATGATAGGTTCGCTAACGTTTGACGGCGTTATTGTTGATAGCCGTAGAGTCGATGATACTTTATATGTGATCAGTCGTTATTCGCCTGTGGTTGATGATTTAGTTTATGCAGAAACTAAAGAAGGAAAGTGGGAAAATTACCGCCGTATCATGGATATTAATATTAGTGATTTATTACCTAAATATCGTGACCAAGATGGTATTGAGCGAGCGCTAGTAACCGCAGAAAACTGTTATTTACCAGAGGATGCTACCGATAAAGATGGCTTTGATGGCATGGTAACGTTGACGGCAATTGATATTAATAACCCGCAGCAGCTGAGCTCTGTTTGTGTGAATAGCCAAGTTCAAGGAATTTATGCCACACCTTCCTCCGTGTATTTGTATAACACTAGCTATGTAAGCCAATTTCTTTTTGACGCCCAAACCACATCTGTTATTCACAAGTTTACCCTTGATGGTCGTGCAATTGATTATGCAGCATCGGGCACCTTACCGGGTCGCTTTGATTGGCATATGCCTAATTTAAGATTTAGCGAACATAAAGGAGATTTGCGGGTAATAACCACTGAAGGTAATCGCCTTTCTGGTTATCAGCACAAGTTGAATATTCTTAAACAAAATAATAAGGCGTTAACCCTAGTGGCACAGCTGCCTAATGCAAGTAACCCTAAACCCATAGGTAAGGTAAACAGTGAAGGCATAGTATTAGAGGATATTAAATCGGTACGATTTTTTGGTGACCTAGCTTATGTGGTAACGTTTTTAACAACCGATCCGCTGTATGTGCTGGATATAACAGACTCGATGAATCCTCTTATTCGCGGTGAACTTGAAGTGCCTGGGTATTCTTCTTATCTACATCCGGTATCAGCAACCTTATTATTAGGCATAGGGCAAAATGTTGGTTTGGGCATATTCGAAATAAATGACGGCCAAACATTGTTAGCAGAAGACTTTCCGCTCATGGAAGGTGCAAAAGTCAGTTTGTTTGATGTCAGTGATTTATCAGCGCCAAAAGAAATACGCTCTTTAGTTTTTGAAGGTGCTTATACTCCTGTTGAGTACAATTATCATGCTTTTACTTCTTTAGCGACTGAAGGTGACTCATATCGTATAGCTATTCCTTTTGAACGTTGGTTAACCACCAGTTATGTGCAAGAAGATAAGGGCATAGTATATGAGTGGAGTCAGGAGAATTTCCTTGGTCTATTTGATATCAGTAATATCACTCAGGGGGAGAGTAGTACCGAATTAAGTTATAAAGGCAGAGTTGATGCCATTGATACTGAAGAGCCTTTCAATCATGCTTCTGCTTGGGATGACCGGGCGATATTACATGATGATGACGTTTATTATATTCATGGAGTGCAAGTTTGGAAATCTTTATGGCACAGCCCTGAGCAAGTTACCGGGCCGTTTTAGCTGAATAGTAGAATGAAAAGAGTTCAATATGATCATTAGCTTATGCGGGTTCAACTATTGGTGATGACTTTAAACTATTTTAGGCCTGCTACAAGGTCCTATTGTATTTAACTTATACAGCTTTGTTATTAGAAAAAGCTAGAAATTAAAAAGCGACTTACTCATTGAGTAGTCGCTTCTTTGTGTATTGTCTGTGTAAAAATGAGAAATTAGCGACTACTTAATCTAAATACCTAGTTTGAACTGTGATGAAAAAGCATGATTATTAGATGCGTTGTACTTACGATTTCAGATAGAAAAATATTAGAACAATCCTTTAAACCAGGTCCAAATACCGAATGAAAAGTTTGGAAATATATCAATTCCTAAAGCAGACTTTATTAAATACAGGATAAGTAAACCTAACCCAGTGCAAAGGAATAAGAAGATACTGATAAATAGCGCTTGGCCTATTAATGATATTTTCTTTTCTTTTCTGGTTAGATCCCGGTGATTTTTTCCTGTTAGAAAAACATAATAAAAACGCCATTTATAGAAGGGGATTTTAAACGTTCCCCTTAAGTCTATAGAATGCCTACCCCAACTTCTTGAACCTAAAATAGTGAATAAATGAGTTAATTGTTCATCATTAAAGCTCTCAGCAACACTATCAGGCATCTTGTCTAGGATGCCTTTAATTGTCTGTTCGTCTCTAATTTTTTTCTTTAACGGAAGCAATATTAAATCCTTTTAATCGGAGGAGTGTAAATTATATTATTATTAAGTAAATATCAGCAACTACTATCTTCTGATATAGAATCTACACGTAATGATACCAAGCAGAGATACTTAATTTTATTGAAATGTTTTACAATCCTAACAAGTGTCATTTATAGATTGAATGGCTTAGGGTTAAAGGTAATCAAACTAACTTATTAAAATAAAAACTCTCTGGTAAAAGCTGGAAAGTTCATTCAAGCATACTTCCTTCGCTGGAACATCACATGGAACTTAGAAATAACCATGCTAAATAATTTTATTAACAGTATAAGACAGTGTTTATTTTCAAAAAGTAATCTTCGAATAACCAAGCGATCTTCATCAATAACCCTAGTTGGACTTCTTGCGACCATTTTCGCCACTACGAGTGGTGCTAGTACGGCCGACATTATTAATACTATCAATCAAAGGATTAAACCAGAAGAGCCTCTTAAATTATGGCAGTTGGTTGATTATTATGACGTAAACCACCCTGTTATCAGTAGAAAGGGTATGGTTGTCAGTCAAAAACGTATTGCCAGTGAAGTGGGGGCGGATATATTAAGGCAAGGTGGTAATGCTGTTGATGCTGCTGTCGCTGTAGGCTTTGCATTAGCTGTTGTTTTACCACGAGCGGGGAATTTAGCCGGTGGTGGTTTTATGATGGTGCACTTGGCTGATAAAGATAAAACAATCGCTATAGATTACCGTGAAACCGCTCCAGCTTTAGCTTATAAAGATGTTTTTCTTGATAAACATGGTAATCCTATAGTGAGTAAATCACTGAAAACATTATCAGCTTCAGGGGTGCCGGGCACTGTGGCTGGTTTGCATTACGCTCTTGAAAATTACGGTTCAATGTCTTGGGCCGAGGTCATTAAACCGGCAAAAAAATTAGCGCGAAAGGGTATTGTTGTTGATGATGATATGGCGCGATTTTTTTATAAGGAACAAATGTTCCTCTCGCGTACTCTAGAAACCTGCCGAGTCTATTTAAAAGAAAATTGCCAGCCTTACCTTGCTGGTGATATTTTTATACAAGAAGATCTCGCTAATAGCTTAGAGTATTTACAAAAACAGGGTAAATCAGGATTTTATCAAGGTGACATCGCCAAGAAATTAGTTGCGGCAATGGAGCAGGGGGGCGGCCTTATTACGGCAAAAGATTTAGCGGATTACACCGTAAAAGAAGAGGTGCCTATTCGCGGTACATTTCGTGGTTATGAAATATTAACTATGCCACCACCGAGCTCTGGTGGTGTGCACCTTATTCAAATGTTAAATATGCTTGAAACCATGGATTTAGAAGGTGTGCAGCAAGGCTCTGCCGCCATGATACACCTGCAAGCTGAAATATTTAAGCGCGCTTATGCCGACCGCAGTACTTTTTTAGGTGACCCAGCCTTTGTTAAAGTGCCTAGTGATGGCTTAACGAGTAAAAAATATGCTCAGGCGCTAAGTAAAGATATTAAGCCTAATAAAATAACACCTTCAAGTAAGATTAAAGCAGGTAAACCGAATAAATATGAAAGCCCTGATACCACGCATTTTTCTGTAATGGATGCTGCAGGCAACGTGGTGAGCAATACTTATACTTTAAACCATAATTACGGCAGCGGTATTACCATTCCTGGCACAGGAATTTTACTCAATAACACCATGGATGATTTCTCAGTAAAGCCAGGAAGTCCAAATAGTTATGGTTTAATCGGCGGCACGGCCAATGCCATTGAAGCAAATAAGCGGCCGCTTAGCTCAATGACGCCGACTATTGTACTTAAGGATGGTCAGCCATATATAGCCACAGGTACACCCGGTGGTAGCAAAATCATCACCGCTGTATTTCAGCAATTGGTCAATGTCTTGCATTTTAAAATGAATATCGCTGAGGCTACTATAGCACCACGAGTCCATCATCAGTGGCAGCCTGATATTTTATACGTTGAAAGAAATACCTCTGCAGATACTATCGATAAACTAAAAACAATGGGTTACACAGTTGAAGTATCTAGTTCGTTAGGTAGTTTGCAAAGTATTATGAAACACAATGGTGTGTTTTTAGGTGCGGCTGATCCAAGACGACCAGGTGCGGCGGCTATTGCCGTTGATCACATTGATGAATAAGTTACGAATTTTCGAGGTTATTGGAGTGACAAGTGCCTACATTGAAATCTAAGCGTTATAGTCTCAGTGAATTAGATGAGATAAATGAGCTAATTATACCGTTAAAAGCACTGGCAGACAGAGAACGTGCGGCTATTTATGGTTTAACGGGTATGGTTTATACACCATATATAGATGATTATATGCAGGCGAGTATAAAGAGAGCTGACATACTTGCTAGTTTAAAAGGACAAGGCTTATTGGCGTTGTCTGAGGTAGAGATAATTAGCACAGCATTAGATTTATTGTATAAAAGAGCCAGAAATAATGCGGTTGTTGAGTATGATGGTCATTCTTATCAGCGCCGATTCACTCCATTAAAGTTAAGCAAGTCAGGCAAAGTTGTTCGCACCTGGGCAAGATTTTGGCTTTTACAATCGGCGAGTGGCAGGGTAGATCCTGTGTGGGAGTCTGAGGTACGAGAGATTTGGCCAACGTATTTTGTAATCCAAGGGGTCGATATTTAGAGTAAATGAATATCACTCTATCATTTAGCTAATAAGGAATTTACCCTGCGTTTATTCTTGAGCTAAGTTTAAAGCCACTGTTTCTATATTGCTGTGGCGTTTGTTTAAATAGTTTTTTAAAGGCATAAATAAAAGGTGAATCGGCGTTATAGCCGACGTTAAACGCTATTTCTTGCACGGATAGGCTAGTTTCGAGTAAATGTCATGCCGAACTCTTTGGTGAATAACCTTGATAATGTTCTTTCTGAGGCCCCTACCTGTTTTGCCCAATCAGACAATTTTTTACCTCGCTGTGGATCTGCCACTAGCGTCTTAAATTTTTGCTGAAATAAAATCTAGCTTATCAGGTCTTATTGGCACTTATTATGTTAATGCAAACAGGATTTTTATGAAGCCACTTCATATGAACATTTCACTACTTTTACTTGGTATATCTACAGCTCTTTTAGGGTTAAGTATGCTGCTGTTGGGCCCTCATAAACATATAAGCTTAACGACTGACTTTTATCTCATCTCTGATTTATTACCAGCAAAAATATTCAATTTGATTGCTGCGGGCGCTTTTATCACTAGTGCAATTTTGGCCTTTTTATCTATAAATAAAGATAACTTGAGGTCTGTTTTAGGTTATTTACTGATAGCGATAAGTATAGTGCCTTTAGGCTCGTTGTTGAGTAATTCTATGTGGATAGCATCTATGGGTGGTTTCCCGGTTATAGGCTCAGGGCAAGGTGTGATTAAATATTTTGCCTTGTTATCGATAGGCATAATGCTAACAAAGCGGTCTTTATCTGTAATGTTGTCTGCTTGGCTAAGTATTATTCCAGTGTTGATTGTCTTGCTTTGGATTGGTGGTATGAAGTTCACTCTCCTTGAAGCACAAGGCATAGAAGCTTTGGTCAAAAGCTCTCCTTTTATGGGGTGGATGTATAATTTTTTCAGTATTCAAGCAACCTCGAATATCATCGGGGTTTATGATTTAATCGCTGTGGTCGCTTTAATCTTAACGATCTACTATCCAAAATTAGCAGCACCTGCAATTGTTATGTCAGGCATGGTATTTGTTGTGACTCAGACATTTTTAATAAGTTTTTCTGGTTCATTATCAAATGAAACATTACTATCAACGACAGGACATTTTCTCATTAAGGATTTATGGTTTTTGGTCTGTCTGTTTTTCTACTATTCAGCGTTAAAACAGTTACCATCAAAGCTATAAGATTACCTATGCAAAGCAAGCACTACCTAACGAATATTTACTGCGGCAAAGTAGCAATACGCTACGGTATGGAAACAGCGATAGATAAACATCCAGTTAAAACCAGCTTGTATTTATCACTTGAAGGGTTGGCAGGTGATGAGTGTGGAGATAAAGTTCACCATGGTGGGCTTGAGCGCGCATTGCATCAATACCCGGCTGAGCATTATGCTTATTGGCAGGAAAAATATGCTAATGAAGTCGATTGGCAAGCTGCAGGCATGGGTGAAAATCTTAGCTCAGTTGGTATGACAGAGCATAATGTTTGTGTGGGTGACCGCTATCAGTGGGGCGAAGCCATTATTGAAGTGAGTCAGCCACGCTCACCTTGTTTTAAACTAAGCGAACGTTGGGATATTGAAAATTTTTCAGTGGAGATGCAAGAAGTTAGTCGATGTGGATGGTTATACCGGGTGATTCAGCCAGGTATGGTCAGTGTTGATGAACCTTTAGAGCTAATTGCTCGAGTTGAAAACGCCATGACGATAAATGCGGTATGTGAGACATTTTTCGGTGATCCACTTAATAAAGAAAAGCTGCTCACGTTAAAACAGCAAAGTAAGTTATCTGATTCTTGGATGAGTAGAGTTGTGGATCGCTTAGCAACTAACGAAGTAGAAAGTTGGAATTTTAGGTTGTTTGGTCATGCCTAGCAGACAATCATATTGAGTCAACACTACCGTATAAGTCGATAGTAAAACCGCGTTGTTGGGCATAATCTTGCGGTGTTAATCCAAGTTGTTGTTTTAAATAACGAATCAAGTGTGGTTGGTCACTAAAACCAAATTGATACGCAATGTCGACCCAATCAATCTCGCTTTGTTGGCGCTGGTAAAGAAACTCCAAAATTGCTTCTAGTCGGTTCATCGATTGACACTGTTTCAGCGTTAAGCCAGTTACTTTTAAAAAACTGCGTTCTAACGTACGTTGAGAGCAGTGCAAAATATTACCTAATTTATTAATTTCTGTATTAGAGAGAAGTGGCAGTATTCGCCGAGTCGTTTCACTGTGGTTATCTTCATGGCATGTTAAAAGCCAAGGCAGAGATAAGTTATCCAACAGTGTACAGCAATCATCAGGTTCGCTTCTCGCTAACGCAAGCAATGTATGTTCATCCACCTGAGTGTTGCCACTTAGATTACAGTCGCTTAAGTTACTCTCGTTTAGGTTTAGCTCGTTTAAATTAAGGTCATCTAAAAAAACATCGTCAAAATTAATGGTATCAATACTATTGATTAATGTTTGCATCGCCTCACCTTGCAAGGCATTAATTTTTGGCAATGAATAGAGTGCGCCGACATGAAATTTAATACCAATACAGGCAACTGCCATAGAGTGATCTAAAGTATAGGTTTTTTCATAAGGGTTTAACCAATGACTACCTTCAACTTGAATCACTCCCTTATCACTCTTATATTGAAAGCTTTGCTCGGGCAGCGTAACTATTAAATGCGCTGCGGGATCAGGATTAAGTTTAGGGTAATCATTACCCTCACTATTGGGTAACTTCTCAAGGAACCAGTAGCAATCAATATATTTAGCAAGCTCTCGATTCTTAGGGGATTTCAACCAATGTATCATCACACACCTTAGGGCTCTCGTTTAAACTACTTTAAGCTAAACATATTATATAGCCAAGGGTATAAGTAGAGTTTTTCTATCCTTGGCTAAATTCAAATTGCACGATACGGTGAGCAGAGGTGAACCCTGCATGGCTAATGGCTTTTTGAGCAACAATGTTACTACTCTCAGTTGAACAAATGGCTTTTAGTCCTTGATTATCTGCATGTTTTGTTAGATAGGTTAAGACTTTTTTTGCCAGGCCCTGTCCACGTGCCGACTGGGCAACTATCATGCCTAGATCTGTGTATTCAGTTTGATATTGATCGAATAAGCGACATTCCCCCGCAGCTAATAATTGTCCTTTATGCCAGTAACCAAATAGCTCTTTACGTGCAATTAAATTACCATAATATTGAGTTAGCCATTGTTCAGGGGCACCAATATTAGTGACGGAAAAAGTGACAAATTCGGTTAACTGTTCAGCACAAGCGAGTTGCATGTCAATACTATCATTTTGATCATCAATCAACTTAGATGCGTGCTGGTACATCAAAGCATTCACTTTAAAGCTCACTGAATTGTCCAAACATAAAGCCAGATAACTCGGCTCGGAAGTGCTAACAAATGCGCCTTTGACTTCGCCGATGATTGAACTGTTTTGCTGAGCAATTAATGTAAATAATTCTTGAGAAAAATTATGATAATTTGGCTCAATATAAAACTCCAATAGGTAAGCGTCATCATTAACGCAACAAAAGCCAATGAGACTGTGAGCAACATAAAAGCCAAAGTGTTTAGCCATAGGCACAAAACCAAAGTGCCACATGCCATCGAGTGGCACAATCGAGCTGTTAAAGTACGCGCTTTTTAGTGCGGTTAATTCACTTAGAGATTCAATTTTTTTAATGTTAATCATTATTTACTACCTACCGTTTAATTATTTCTATGTTGGTAATGTTAAAGATTAAATAAGCGTAAAGATTGAATAAAAGCGACAGTATTTTTTTCTAATGCGTATTTAGATATTATTACTCAACCTCGAGTAATGAGATAACCCACTTTTGTAAAGCATCGTCATTGTATCTAGGATGCCAAGCGGCAATCACATCAAACTTATCGGGAGATTCTTTAAGGTCTATTTCGATTAAATCTAAACCTTTAATCGCCCTCGAGGGTAAAAAAGCAATTGAGTCAGTGGTTTCTAAGTACATGGGTACAATAGAAAAACAGGGTGCAGAGACAACAATATTACGTTTTAAGCCGAACGTTTTGAACCAGTCATCAATTGAACCTTTAAAGTTTGGTCTTGATGGTGAAGCAATAATGCTTGGGTATTGGGCAATATCGGCTAAAGTCGGCTTAGTCTTAGCGATAGAAGAATTCGGTGATGCCACACAAATATGTTGCTCTTCAAATAGCTTTAAAATGGGGTAACTATCAGGAATATAATCAGGAAAGGCGATAGCTAAATTAACTTTGCCACTTTCCATTAAATCATGCAATTTATCAATTTCAAAATCCCTGACGATAAGTTTTAAATGTGGTGATTCTCGTCTCAATGTTGCCACTAACTTAGGTAAAACGACCTGCTGAGCATAATCTGTGGCGGCAATAACAAAAGTACCATCTATGGTCTTGGCATCAAAAACACTAGGTGATAACAAGGCCTGAAAATCATTTAATAGCTTATCAACATTGTGTGATAAGACTTCTGCAAACGGTGTTGGTAGAAAACCATTGGTCTTTCTCAGAAACAACCGGTCATCAAAAATATCACGTAATTTCTTTAAATGTTCGCTTACCGCTTGTTGGGTTAACCCCAATTGGTTAGCGGCTTTAGAAGCATTTTTTTCACGGATCAAAGCCTGAAAAACCCTTAACTGTTTTATGTCTAATCGCTCTAACTTACTCATTAATTTTCACCACCTCAGTCACGAATATCGCTCAATTTACCGCTAAACCTGCAGCATAACAATAAAACCTTGTATCACTAACAACAAAGGTTTGTTTCTAATTGTTTAGGTGGCTTTGTAAACTCTCTTCATCAAGTCGGAACACCTTCGGCTAAGTCAAATAAATCAATTACAAAATATAAATGGAGCAGACAATGAAAACAGTTATTTTAATCGGTGC
>Ga0209395_1004241_pt1 | contig 17025 bp, 18 predicted proteins | sample GOMGulsemesocosm_3_FD_184635 | JGI IMG/M metagenome (GOLD analysis project Ga0209395, IMG submission 184635) | Methane-oxidizing microbial communities from mesocosms in the Gulf of Mexico - GOM9D Gulf of Mexico (SPAdes) (version 2) | ecosystem: Environmental > Aquatic > Marine > Cold seeps... | reverse complement strand
ACCGATGAAAAATAGCAATATTATTAGCATCTAGGTCTATGAACTACTGTACCGAACTAATATTAATAGGAAGATTAATTGGGCTAGGGTGTGAGGTTGTGGTATCTATTTGATGAGTTTTTAATGAACAGAAAAGAATCAACAACAATGGCTTGAAAGCTATTGAAATATAAAAATAAAATGGTCGGAGTAGCAGGATTTGAACCTACGACCTTTAGGGTGATTAGCCCAGTATTTAAGGCTTTTTAGCTCTGTGATATACAGATTGGGGAACTGGTGGGTTAATAGGGTAAACTATATCAAAATCAGTATATTACAAAATTTTTATGATTGGAAGAGGAATGTTTACTTAAGTTGAAATCTATTCATATAGAATGATAGATATTTCTCGAGAGTGTTCAATTTCATATAAGCACATAGCGATGACGTGATCATAAAAAGTGTTGTTTTTTTATCGTACATTAATTTCTCGTACCTTATCTTAACACCTAAAAAAACGTTGAGTTTACAGGTGTTAGCTCACTATTGGGTAAAACATTAGAGGCTTCATTAGGCAGTAAATTAACGCTAGCGTATTTAGCTGTGTTGATATTTTTCAAAAAAACCAGCCAGTTCAATGTGGTCTTTAGGATATACCGCTTTGCTCTTTGCTGTTTGTAATTCTGTAATCAGCTGCTCTATCTGTTGAGCCTTAAGTGCTTTACTGAAAAACCAACCCTGATGATTAAAGCAGCCTACACTTTTTAAATATTCTACATCTTCTAAATTTTCCATGCCTTCACACATTAAGTTGGCTGAAAATAATGAGCCAACATTCTTGATGAAATCAAATAGTCCAGGGATAGAGTCACTGTGTGAAATGTTGTGAATAAATTGTCGGTCGACTTTAAGCTGATCAAACTCTAATAGCCTTAATGTAGACAGATTTGAAAAACCAGTGCCAAAATCATCGATGGAAATAGACAGACCTAAATCGCGAAGCCCTGCAATATTATCTAATACTGGGTCGTAATCAGAAATCATAGTTGATTCAGTGATTTCCACTTTAATATAGCGACATGCAACATCATATTTAGCGAGTAAAGCCTTAACTCTGGTAACAGTATCACTGGATATAATCGATTCTCTTGAAAGGTTAACAGATACAGGCACACAAGGTAATTTTTGCTTTTGCCAGTGTTGGATATCAGCACATACCTACTCTAACATTAAATAATCAAGTTGAGCAATTAACCCAGTTTCCTCTGCTAGTTGCACAAAGACTGTAGGAGGGATAAAACCTAAAGATTTACTGTGCCAGCGTGCTAGTGCTTCAAGCCCCGACAATTTATTCGTTTGCGTATTAATTTGTGGTTGGTAATAGGGTGATAGTTCATGTTGATTGGTTCCCTGCTGGAATACCTTGTGCAACGCCTTAATATAGCGTGCATCAGAAACACTACCTATTTGATCAGGCAAGTTAGCATTACGGCTGTTTTTTGCGCGTCTAGCAGCAGTTAAAGCCTGAAAGGTGAGAGATGACGCATTATTACCATTGTCGGGAAACCTGACTAAACTTATGGATGTTTGGATCTTAGTCTGGTTGTGTTCTATGCTGATTGGCGCCGATAACTTTTCGTGGATATCTTGATAAAAAATATGCTCTAACTCGGTTAGGTTAACTCTGGCAAAGGCAAAAATATTATCTTCTATGTGGGCGAGAATAGTGCTTTCAGGAAAGTTGGTTTTTAGCCGTTCGGTGATTACTTCTAGCGTTTTTTTGACCCCGCTTTCAGAAAAAATACTGCTGATGATATCGAGGTTGTCGATAACGAGTACACCAACAACACCTTGCGGAGCATTGTATTCTTTGAGTGAGCGTGGCGCTAAACTAGGATCTCGATGGGCGCCAATAATGCTTTGTAACGAGTCAATAAAGGTTTTTCTATTAGGTAACCCTGTCGATGTATTCGTGTAGCTGTAATCGAGCAACCGCATTGCTTGGGAAGATAGACTGAGTAAAATAGTTTTATCACTTGCCGATAGCTTTCTAGGCTTTAAGCCCATCACCCAAATAGTGCCTATAGGCTAACCCATTTCATTGCGAAGGATAGCAGCCGCGTAAAAGCGCACACCTAAATTGATTAGCAACGGGTGAGTTTTGTATCTTCTACACAATATATGTCTTGTTCTGATTCAATTGCGTGTGAGCAGAACGCTCCTTCTCTGTCTAAGCAGTGGGCTTCAACCCCGAGTCTCGCTTTTAACCACACGTTATTTTGATCGACAATACTGATGCCACTAAGAGGGGTTTTTAGAGAGGAGCGAGCTATTTCGGCAAGTTCGTTGAAGCAAGTTTCCGGCGTATCGAAAGAGATCTGGTATTTTTTCAACTCATTCAAACGGATCTTATCATCGATTTTAAGCATTTTATTGACCTCAACGAAAGTACGTATTCCAACACAAAATTTATTAAGCCTTAGTAAAGTATATACCTAGAATTGGGAAAAAGAGAGTTGAATGATTCTTGTACTGTGAAGGAATGATAAAAACTTGAATTCACTATATTCATAAAGGTTGAATAAGAAAGCCCTCGTAAGAGGGCTATATTTTTTGTAAATAGGGCTGAGTATAAATGACCTGCAGCGATTGCCATACCAAGTACTGCCGCTAGGAACGCTATGATCATTAGCCAAATAGAAAAGCATGTGCCTGCGCGAACAGGCCTTCAAGCAACTCGATACGGCGATCTTTACGGACTACGTCACGTAATCGGTCTACTTCAGGCTCAATATCAGCGGGGTTATTCATGCTGATATTATACTAAATTCCGCCTAGCTAAGCTGTGTATATTACTGTGTTTTATGGGGTTTCATGCAATTAATATCAAAGCCACGTAACAGTCAGTTCATGTGCTCATTACCTAGATTAATCACCTCTTCAAGATGCTTTTTGGGCCATTGGAATTTGTCTTTTTCAAGGCGCTTATACCAGAGACAAAAAACTGTACTATCCCAGTGAAGCAGCTTGAGCTTATCTATCCCTTTATTGCAATGAACAAAGAGTCCACTGCCATAGGGTGACAGCGCCATTTCTTGCTCAACGATCACAGATAGCTCATTGATAGGCTTTCTAAAAGCAACGAAGTCAAGATGTAAATAAACTTGCTGGAAATCACTCAAGCTTTTCATGCTTGTAGCTCACGTAAAATCTGAGCGATAAATTTTGTATCAGCAGTGTCATTGTATTGGAAACTTACGACGTTACAAGTCAGTGTGGGGACATCTGATTGAGCAGGTTCGAGCGCCTTTGGCTTTATTTTGATAAACGCAAGTGGTGCTTTTTTAAGCTTACACTTATCCTGACTGAAGTATTTCTGATTGAGGTGATTCTGAGGACAAAATTCAGCGGCTGTTAACCCGCTAGTTAGCTTTCGTTCAACCAAAATATACGCGTGGTAATGTCACTATCATTAGATACGCTGATGATGCCGTTCTGGGGTTTCAAACGTATCAAGATGCGCTTGATTTCCAGCATGGTCTGACTCATAGGCTATTGAATTTTGGCTTGAAAATACATCCTAAGAAAAAAACTGATACGCTTTGGACGATTTGCTCTAGCTCAATGTAGAGATAAATCCTCAAGGATTAAACCGGGGACGTTTGATTTTCTAGGATTTACTAATTATATAGGCAAGAAATTGTCAGGTGAAGTAATTGTAAAGAGAAAGACGAAACGAAATAGACATTTTTTCCGATTCTGGATATCGCGGGGCGTAACAGTGATATGAGCTTAAAGACGTTAGTGCTGATTGGTACATTGCAACACAGCCGAGCAAAGTTAAAGAGCTTAAGATGCATCCTCGAATCAATAAAGTGGCGATAAAAATCGAATATTTAAAAGCCAGTGTCCGCGCTTTCGTAGAACACCCTTTCAGAATCATAAAATGCCAATTTGGCTTTAAAAAGGCGCTTTATCGAGACATCGCAAAAAACGATAACAAATTGGCCGTTTTGTTTGCTTTGGCTAACATTTACAGACTGAGTCAATTAATAAAGCCTTAGCATAGCTCCGTCCAATAGATGGAAAACTGCCTTAAATAGGCTGAGTTAGCCACTAGAAACGCTGACAAACTAGATATAACAGTTTTATTTTCCAATAAAGTTATACATAGATACTTTTCAGCACTTAATCGCCTCTTCCTTAGTTTTGCGTGGTACTAAAATTAAAATCGTTATGGTATCTAGCGTGTAAGAAACTCATGAAGCGGTCGTGGAATTGGCGAGTATGCGCATGGGCCACTCTATCGGCTTCCTCTACATCCTGCTTGCGCACCGCCTCAACGATGTAATTGTGTTCGTCGGTGAGTAGCTGGTCCGAAGTTGACGATTTAATAAAATCGAAATGCATGTGTAAAATGCGTCTTCCTTCATCTAACAATAATCCATAAGATTTTGTTAAGTAAGGATTCTTTCCTCCAAAAGCCACTGACATATGAAAGTCTCGATTGGATGCAGACATTTTCAGATAATCGTTTTCGGCGCTGGCAAGCTCAAACTCTCGCGCTTTAATTACCATATCTGCCAGGTCATCATCTGTTCGATATTGGGCCGCTAAGCGGGTATTAATGCGCTGTAAAAAGTCCAGCGCTTCTACGTAACGCGGAAAATCAGCGAGATTGATGTTAGCTACTAAGGTTGATCGATTAGAGAGCATCTCTACTAACCCATCCCCTGATAGCCTCACCAATGCCTCTCTAATAGGCGAACGCGACATTTCAAAACGCTGAGATAAAGCGGTTTCGTCTAAAGGCGCGCCTGGAGTCAATTCCAGCGTTAGTATCTCTTTACGCAGTTCATCGTATACAAATTTCGAACCGCGACCCTTTGCATGCTTTTGTATTGTCATCTTGTTAAAAACGTATCCCTTAATAATTAGAACGTCTGCGAATTATAACAAAGTTGAGCAATAATATAATACAAAACAGTTGACGTGTCGACATTATGTCGATTATATTATTTATACACAATGTCGACACAACCATTAAGGAATAAAAATGAAAAAAATAATGAGTCTAGTTGCAGTTACAAGCTTAATTACTTTAGGCGCTAACACAGTTATAGCAGCAGATAAGAGCCGTCTTGAAACTGTTAAAGAACGTGGTTCTTTACTCTGTTCAGGGCATAACGGTTCTTTCTTAGGATTTGCAGAAGTTGATGATAAAGGTAAGTGGAAAGGGGTAGACGTTGATTTATGCCGTGCACTTGCCGCAGGTTTGTTCGGCAAATCTGAAGGGCATTTAGAAATTGTCCCTATTAGCTGGGCGCAGCGTTGGCCTGCCTTACAGTCTGGTGACATTGATGTCGTAATAAAAGTATCAGGCTGGACGCAAAGCCGTGATACGGAACTTAATTTAGCTTTTAGTCGTCCTTACTTTATCGGTGCATTTCAGGTGATGGCTAAAAAATCACTCGGTGTAACAAAGGTTGCTGAGCTTGAAGGTGGTGCAGTGTGTACATCTGCAGGTACCTCGACAGAGCGCGCGTTAGCTTCGTATTTAGAAAACCATAAAATTGATGCAGAGATTATTTCATTCGAGAAAGGCGATGAGGTGCGCACAGCCTATTTTGCTGATAGGTGTGACGGCATTGTGGAGTGGGCGCCGGCACTTGCTGCAGTAAGAGTGGATGCGGCTAAACCTGATGATCATATCATCTTACCGGACGTACTAGGCTTGGAAGGTGAAGGCATCGTTATTCCCGAGGGTGACCCCGACTGGATGGACGTACAAAACTGGATGCTAAGCTCTCTCTGGTTTGCTGAGCAAGAGGGGATTACCTCGGCTAATATTGATACATTTAAAGCAGAACCACCAACCACTGAAATAGGTAAGCTACTAGGCGTGACACCCGGTTACGGTTCACGCTTAGGCCTGTCAGATGACTGGGCCTATAACATGATAAAAGAAGTGGGTAACTTTGCTGAAATTTACGATCGTAACATCGGCGCTGATTCACCTTATAAACTGCCAAGAGGCATCAACGCCTTATACAATGATGGCGGTGTTTTTTATCCAATGACTATCGACTAAATATTAACTGGGCCTTAAGTGGGCAAGTTTCACTTAAGGCACTTTTTAGTTAATTGAGGATAAAAGATGACTTCATTGTTAAAAAATAAGAAGGTGCGTGACATCACATTACAAGTGAGCTTTGTCGGTTCAATTGTGCTTTTGTTGTGTGTTTTTTTTATCACTGCTAAAACTAACTTAGATGCACAAGGTATTACCTCTGGATTTGGATTTTTAGATAGAGCAACGGGTTGGCAGATTAACTTCTCGCTAATCGAATACGGCTCTTCTTCGACCTATTTCACGGCTATAAAAGTTGGCATTATAAACTCGCTTTTTGTCGGCTTTATCTCGCTAATTTTAGCCACGCTTCTGGGCTTTACTATCGGGGCAATGCGCACATCAGGCAATGGTATGGCTGAGTTAATAGGTGCAATATTTGTTGAGATCTTTAGAAATATTCCGCTCCTGCTACAGCTGTTTTTTTGGTACGCATTACTGATCAGTTTACCTAACCCTAAGGCTACTCAGCTGGTATTTGATAGTGTTGCGCTAACAGGTCGCGGCGTGTTTATACCAGGGTTAAATATAACCTCACAAGCGGCATTAATGGCAGCAAGTGTGGCGACTATGCTCATCGGCATTATGTGCTGGGTTAAAATAACCCGCCGCTTCAACTCTGTGTCGTTTGATCTACAAAAAACACTGTTGCGCGTTATTCCCGTAATCGGCTTAGTGGCGGTTGCCGCTATTATTTTCCTCGGCCGTATTCCCGATACTTCACTGGTGAATGTCCCTTATTTAAAAGGGCTTAACTATAAAGAGGGTATACGTATATCCCCTGAGTTACTCGCCTGTATTATTGCCATTTCTATTTACGGTGCTTCCTATATTGCGGAGATTATTCGCGCGGGTTTCAACGCGGTAGGTAAAGGTCAATCAGAGGCTGGGTATGCATTAGGTTTGAGTCGCTGGCATATTTTTACGCGTATACGTTTGCCACTGGCTATACGCATAGTGATGCCAACCATGATCAATCAATATGTATGGCTATTTAAAGCGACAACTATCGGTATCGCCGTCGGTTTTGTCGATTTCTTCATGGTGATATCCACTTCTATCAATCAAAGCGGCCAAACTCTTGAGCTGATCGGTATTTTGATGGGTGTGTTCTTGGCCATTAACTATTCTATTGCTTGGTTACTCAATCGCGTTAATGATGCGATTAAGCTCCAAGGCACACAGCTACGTATTTAAGGAGGTAATGATGCAAAGTCATAGTCTTACTTCAGCAACCGTTGAGCATATTCGCAAGCGCTATTTCTCAACGCTAACGAATTCTATCATTAGCGTTCTTTTTAGTGTGCTAATGCTGTGGGTTGTCTGGAACTTACTAGATTGGGCGTTATTTAGCGCTGTTTTTGGGGCAGAAAATAAGCATGCATGTGAATCTGCAGTTGGTGCTTGTTGGTCTGTTATCGGTGCGCGCTGGAGACTTATTTTATTTGGTTTATACCCTTATGAAGAGCACTGGCGCTCAGCTATTGCCTGTTTAGTGATAGTTATTGTCACTATTCTCTCTTGTGTACCCATTTTTTGGAGCGCAAAAAGAATCACCGGGCTGTGGATTTCGGGCTTCGTTACTTTTTACGTACTGATGAGCGGTGGCTATTTTGGGCTAACGGCAATTCCAGAGCTTAATTGGGGCGGGTTATCCTTAACAATATTCATCTTTGCATCGGTGGCTATTATCGGTATGCCGCTGGCTATTGTTTTTGCGCTGTTGCGTCGCTCTGAATTGCCGTTGGTGGCTAAAACGATGGGATTAGTGATAGATACCATCAGATCTCTGCCATTGCTATCTATCATGTTTACTTTCGCCATTGTGCTGCCTTTTGTTTTACCTGAATGGCTCATTGGTGAAAAGCTATACCGTGTGATTTTTGGCTACTCGCTATTTTTTGCCTGCTACCAAGCAGAAATTATTAGAGGGGGCATACAAGCCTTACCTGCAGGGCAAGAAGATGCAGCAAAGGCCTTGGGGATGGGCTATTGGCACCGCGTTGGCTATATCATTTTGCCACAGGCGTTTCGCAATGCGCTACCGCCGACTATCAATCAGTTTGTTATAACCTTTAAAGAGACATCACTGGTCGTGATCGTTGGTTTCTTTGATGTTATTGCATCGGGTAATGCTGCGTTTGGCACCTCTGATTGGAGCTTTGCACACATTGAAGTGTACGCATTTATCGCCCTTATATTCTTTGTTTTTGTTTTCTCGCTGTCTCGTTATGGAGCTTACTTAGAGCGCCGTTTGGGTGTTGTCAATCACTGAGGTTGAAGTTATGTCTAATCAAGCAATAAAAATTACAAATATGGATAAATACTATGATTCTTTTCGCGTCTTGAAAGGGGTCAACCTAGAGGTAAAAAAAGGCGAACGTATTGTAGTCTGTGGGCCTTCAGGCTCTGGCAAGTCTACTTTAATACGCTGCATCAACAAGCTAGAAGAACACAAGTCAGGATCAATCAATGTATTAGGCGTAGAGCTTAATGAAAACCTGGAAAACATTGATTTGATTAGAAGAGATACCGGCATGGTGTTTCAACACTTTAATTTATTCCCGCACATGACCATTTTGGAAAACTGCACGCTGGCGCCGATGTTAGTGCGTAAACAAAGTAAGGAAGAAGCGGAAAAAATTGCTATGGAGTTTCTTGAAAAAGTAAAAATTCCAGAGCAAGCCAATAAGTTTCCAGGGCAGCTTTCAGGCGGACAGCAGCAGAGGGTGGCAATAGCTAGAGCCCTGTGTATGAAACCTGAAATTATGCTGTTTGATGAGCCGACTTCAGCACTTGATCCGGAAATGATCTCAGAAGTGTTGGATGTCATGGTTAGCTTGGCAAATGAGGGGATGACCATGATATGCGTTACCCATGAAATGGGTTTTGCTCGAGAAGTGGCTGATCGAGTGGTGTTCATGGCCGATGGAGAAATTATTGAGGAAAACAATCCTCAGCAATTTTTTGACCACCCAAAGAACGAGCGAACCAAAGCCTTTTTAAGCCAAATTATTGGCCATTAATGAATGTATTAATCCGCGCAAAAGCGTGGATCTATAAATAAAAAATCAAGTAACTCAATTTAAACAGTACGAAATAACTTAAGGAAATAAATGATGAAATTTAATGGTGTAATGCCCGCGTTAGTCACACCTTTCGACAAGAACAACAAAATTGATTTTAACGCTTTTGAAAAGCATTTAATCAGTTTAAGAGAAGCAGGTGTTACAGGTTGGGTACCAAATGGCTCAACGGGCGAATACTTCTCACAGACGACTGAAGAGAGACGTGAAGTTTTAAAATTTGTTAAAGATTTTGCTAACGATGACGAGTTTCTAATCGCCGGTACCAATGCACCTGCTACTAGAGAAGTGATAGAACAGACAGAGATGGCAAAAGAACTTGGTTACGACAGCGTGTTATTAGCTACGCCTTTTTACACACGTCCTACTCAAGAAGAGCTACTCAACCATTACAAAACTGTGCTTGATGCTGTCGATGTAAATTTGGTGTTGTATAACTACCCACCAAAAGACGGTATTGAAATCTCTTTCTCATTAATGGATGAGTTGGCTGATCACCCACGCGTTGTCGGAATTAAAGAAAGTTCTGGTGTACTGCAAAGAGCGGTTGATATTCACAGTCGCTATGATGGACGCATTGACCTGGTTAGCGGTTCAGATGACATCGCTTTAGATTTCATGTTTTGGGGCGCCAATAGCTGGATTTGCGGGCCGGCAAACTGCATGGCAAAAGCTTGTTGCGATTTAGATCGCACTTTCCGTTCGGGTGATTTAGACAAAGCGCGCGAGCAAATGAAAACACTTTATAAAGCGATGAATATTCTTGAAAGCGGTAAGTTTGTACAGAAAATCAAATACGGCTGTGAGTTACAGGGCGCACCTGTAGGTGAGTGCCGTGCACCGTTAGGCCCGTTAACTGATCAAGAAAAAGCAGAGTTTAGAGCGGCCATGGAGCCTATTCTAAACTGGTAGTTGAGATTAAACGCTGAGCGTATAGGAGTTTTTGAACGTCATGCAAGATAAGTTATTTATCGACGGTCAATGGATCGCACCTGTAGAAGGTGCGAGTTTTGCCGTAGTAGATCCTGCCACTGAGCAGGTTATTCACCGTGTAGCTAGTGCTACAAAAAAAGACATTGATTTGGCGGTAAACGCCGCACGTGAAGCGTTTGACCACGGGCCATGGCCAAAAATGTCAGGAGCACAGCGCGCTAAGTATTTACGTGCTATCGCCGCTGAAATCAATGCGCGTATTGATGAGTTATCAAAACTAGAGGTATTAGATAACGGTAAACCTTACCCAGAAGCTAAGTGGGATATTGAAGACACCGCCGGTTGCTTCGAGTTTTACGCGCAAATGGCTGAAGACTTTGATAACAACAGCGAAGAAGCTATCGAACTACCTCTTGAGGGCTTTAGCTCAAAGGCGGTAAAAGAGCCACTTGGTGTTGCCGGAGCGATCATTCCGTGGAATTTTCCTATGTTGATGGCAGCTTGGAAAGTAGCGCCTGCGCTTGCCGCCGGTTGTACTATGGTGTTAAAACCTTCTGAGCTAACATCATTAACGGCCTTAGAATTAGGTGTTATTGCTGAAAAAGTTGGGTTACCTGCTGGCGTTTTAAATATTGTTACTGGTGATGGCGCAAATGCTGGAGCACCTCTCACAGTGCATCCGAAAGTCGACAAATTAGCATTTACCGGTTCTGTTCCTACAGGTACCCGGGTTATGCAAGCGGCGGCACAGGATATTAAAAATGTCAGCTTAGAGCTTGGAGGCAAGTCACCATTTATTGTCTTTAAAGATGCAGACATTGAAAAGGCAGTCGAATGGATATTGTTCGGTATTTTTTGGAATCAAGGCGAGGTCTGCTCAGCGACATCTAGGGTGATCGTTGAAAAATCTCTCTATAAACCGTTAATGAAACGGTTAGTGACCGAAGCTGAGCGAATTCAGATAGGCAATGGTCTAGATGATGATGTACTGTTAGGGGCAATTGTATCCAAAGGCCAATATGATAAAGTTTTATCCATAATAGAACGGGCTAAAAGTGAAGGCGCTAAGTTAATCTCTGGCGGTAAACGTCCCGCTGGTTTTGATAAAGGCTACTTCATCGAACCGACAATTTTGACCGATATGGACGAAAATAGTTGGGTGTGGCAAGAGGAAATCTTTGGCCCTGTGGTTTGCGTTAAAACCTTCAAGACTGAAAAAGAGGCGATTGCTATGGCGAACAATAGTCGCTTTGGTCTTGCCGCGGCGATTATGACTAAGGATGATAAGCGCTCTGAGCGTGTAGCGAAAGCGATGCGCGCGGGTATTATCTGGATTAATTGCTCACAACCTACCTTTACAGAAGCACCTTGGGGTGGTTATAAACAATCAGGAATAGGGCGAGAACTCGGTAAATGGGGCTTTGAGAACTATTTACAGACTAAGCAGATTACACGCTTTACCAGTAATGAGCCTTGGGGCTGGTACATAAAGGAATAAGGTTAAATTATGCGTTGGCAAAAAATGTTGCATCTCATTGATGTGCACTGTGAAGGAGAAGTTGGGAAAATAGTCACCTCTGGTTTTCCAAAGATTCCGGGCAACACTGTACTTGACAAAATAAACTGGGTTAATACGCACGAGAATAGTCTGCGTAAACTTTTAACTTTAGAACCGCGCGGCGCACTTGCGGGGTCAGTGAATGTTTTATTGGAACCGACATGCGCGCAAGCGGATGCAGCATTTTTTGTTCTTCAAGCCGATCGCGCGCATGCGATGTCGGGTTCAAATGCTATCTGTGTGGTGACCGCATTACTAGAAACGGGCAAAGTTGAAATGATCGAGCCTGAGACGATAGTGACACTGGATACCGCTGTAGGGTTGGTTAAAGCCAAAGCTCGTTGTAAAAACGGCGTTTGTGAAAGCGTTACTTTAGAAATGACACCTGCTTATGTTGAAGTCTTAGATGGGTATGTAAACACGCAACAATGGGGTGATATAAAATATGATATAGGTTTTGGTGGCGTATTTTATGCCATCGTCGATATCGATCAGCTCGGTTTAAGTATTAAGCCTGCTGATGCACGTGACTTAGCTGCTGCAGGGGCTGAATTAGCAGGAATTATCCGTGAAACTGTCTCTGTTGTTCATCCTGAATATCCAGATGTTAAAGACATAGCTTATGTGATGTTTAGAGAAGGTATGACTGATGGTACTTTCAAAACTTGTACTACCTTGTGGCCAGGAAGAGTTGATAGGTCTCCCTGCGGAACGGGCAGTAATGTCAATTTAGCGACCTTACATGCCCGCGGTTTAATTAACGTCGGGGATGAGCTGACTTCGAAGTCTATTATCGGCAGTGAATTCAAGCTCAGCGTATTTGCTCAAACAACGGTTGCCGATAAACCAGCCATTCAAGCAAGTGTTACCGGGCGGGCGTGGATTTACGGTACCCAGCAAATAAGGTTAGACCCAAGTGATCCTTTCCCTGAAGGTTTTGTGCTCACAGATACCTGGGGGCCATTGGCCGGTGAAGTACAATAGCATTAGAGTGAAAGACTATGAGCCCTCTCTGCTGAATAGGGTCCTAGTGTTTTAACTTATTGAGCAGCAGACATATTATGGCTCTTTAAACATGCTTCGCCAATGAGCCAAGCGCGCCTAAAGAGCCTTCTTAATTTACAATAAAGCATATTTGTTTTATGCGTAGTATCCCTTTTTGGAGTGGAGTGAGTGAAGAAAAAAGAAGTCATTGTGATCGGCGGGGGAATTATCGGTGTCTGTATCGCAGAAAAACTACGTACTGAAGGTCATAGCGTGACAGTGATAGAACAGCAAAAAATTGCGGCGGGGGCCAGTTATGGCAATGCTGCAGGCTTTGCTTTTTCAGAGATATTACCTTTAGCTTCTGCCGGTACTATACGTAAATCTATCGGCTGGTTTTTTGATCCAACCGGGCCCTTTTCTGTGGTGATTCAAGACCTGCCAAAGACATTTAAGTGGTTAGTACACTTTTTATTTTCATCCAGACAAGCGACTTTCCAACGCAGTACCAAAACACTGTCGGCTCTGATGAAGTACGAGCGACAAACACTGCAGAAAATGCACGACCGAACAGGCTTAGATTCGATGATGCATAACTATGGCGCACTCTACCTCTATGAGAGCGAAAAAAATTACCAGACGGATTTAAAAAACTGGCAGCTTCGTGAAAAGAACAATATTAGCTATCAGTCTTTTGAGGGGCAGGCACTGCACGATTTTCAACCGGGCTTAAAGCCAACTATCAAAGCCGCTGTTTTTGTCGCTGATTATCCAACGGTTTCTAATCCCAATGATTATTGTCAGGCAATTCATAAGCAAAACGAAGAAAATGGTGTGAAAACACTGTATCAACAAGTAGTCGATATTTCTGCAAACGCATCAAGCGCTGAAGTGAGCTTAAAAGATGGAGGGGTATTAAAAGCGGATAAGGTAGTGGTTGCCACTGGCGCTTGGTCTGCAAAACTTGCGCAGAAAATGGGAGACAACGTTCCCTTAGTTGGAGAGCGCGGATATAACACTACACTACCAGATACAGCGCTGCCGTCACTAGAGCGCACCTTGTTTTTCTCTGAACACGGATTTGTGATGACGCCGCTAGATGGTCAAGTCAGAGTTGGCGGAGCATCAGAGATAGCCACACTTGAACGCCCGCCTGAGTACAAACGATCAAAAAGCATGTTAATGAAAGCGAAATCCTTCCTACCAAATTTAGATACTAATGGTGGTAGCGAGTGGATGGGCTGTCGCCCGACACTACCGGATACTCTACCCGTGATTGGTGCATCTAAGCAGTCAAATAATGTCTTATACGCTTTTGGCCACGGTCATTTAGGATTAACTTTGTCCTCTAGCACCGCGCAGATGATATCGGATTTAGTGGCAGAGCGAGAATGTGAGATAGATATTAATCCTTTGCGAGTTGATAGGTTTTAAATATGTTTATCTGTGCTTTGGGTCTTACTACAAAAGCGGTAAATACGCTCATTCTCATTCTCATAATCGGAGGAACGGATTAGTGGACCAAGTAAGTTTAGTACCTAATCATGGGGCTGCCTAGATGATGAAACCAGTGCTGAAATTTACTGAGGTTAAGGGAGCTGTTGGTTTATCTAAAAAAGCGGTAAGAGAGTTTGCGATTGCTAATTGTCCGCTTGCTGGGTTACCAGTGACAACTCTAGGCAGATTGGTGCGACTTATTATTTCGCCAGGGAAGCGTTATTAGACGCCGTTGAAACGGGGCGCAATCAGATATTCCTATCTGCTTCTAAGGCGCAGGCCCATGTATTTAAGCAATACATCAATAGTTACGCTGCAGAAATCGCCGACATTGAATTAACTGGCGATCCAATTGTATTACCCAATGGTGCGACTTTATATTTTTTAGGTACCAATGCCCGAACTGCCCAAAGTTATCACGGCAATTTATATTTTGATGAATACTTTTGGACTTACAAGTTTCAAGAGCTTCGCAAAGTCGCATCAGGTATGGCTATTCATAAGCATTGGCGACAAACCTACTTTTCAACACCTTCAAGCTTAAGCCACGATGCTTATCCCTACTGGTCAGGTGATCTGTTTAATAAGGGGCGAGCGAAGAAAGACAGAGTAGAAATTGATATCAGCCATGATTTGCTACGAAACGGTTTTTTATGTGCTGATGGCCAATGGCGTCACATAGTCACCGTTGAAGATGCGATCGCTCAAGGCTGTAATTTATTCGATTTAAACCAGCTACGTTTAGAGTACAGCGAGCCGGAATATCTGAATCTGTTGATGTGTCAGTTCGTTGATGATAACGCCAGTATCTTTGGTTTAATGATGCTGCAGCGCTGCATGGTTGATAGCTGGGAAGAGTGGAGTGATTTCAAACCCTTCGCAGATAGGCCAGTGGGCCATCAGCAGGTTTGGGTTGGCTATGATCCTAACGGTGAAAATGAAAACGGCGATAATGCCGGTTGTGTCGTGGTATTACCTGCATCTGTACCAGGAGGAAAACACCGTATTATCGAGCGTCACCAATGGCGCGGTTTAGACTTCGAATCACAAGCCGAGCAGATACGCCAAATCACTTTGCGCTACAACGTTGCTCATATCGGTATAGATACCACTGGCTTGGGCTCTGCTGTTTTTCAGCTCGTTCGCAAGTTTTATCCGTCAACCGTCCAATATCAATATACCGCTGAGTTAAAAGTTAACTTAGTGATGAAAACCTACAACATTATTAGCAAAGGGCGCTTAGAGTTTGATGCAGGTAGCACAGATATCGCCCAATCGTTCATGGCCATTCAAAAAACGACAACTGCATCAGGTATAAAAATGACCTTTAACGCAGGGCGTAACAACATCACCGGACACGCAGATTTAGCCTGGGCGACAATGCACGCCCTGGATAAAGATCCTCTGGATGGCGGCACTAACACAACCAGTAATAGTATTTTGGAGATTTATCAATGATATCAGCCACTGTAAACACAGCTGGAGAGAGCCAACAACACACGCAAAATGATATGAACGCTGCAGTAGCTGATCAAGGTACCGCCTTTAGTTTTGGTGATCCTGTTCCTGTGGTAGATAAGATTGATTTAATGGGCTATATCGAATGCGTGAAAATGCAAAACTGGTATGAACCGCCATTATCTTTCGAAGGCTTAGCTAAATCACTCTCTGCAGCAGTACACCATTCAAGCCCGATCTATTTTAAACGCGATGTACTGGCGAGTTGTTTTGTCCCTTGTCGGTAGGAAGTGTTATCGTAGAATTCATGACTCAATAACTGGTTTAGCTCAACAAAAGCTGTAGCAGAAAACTTTTTTTCTAGCTTCACAGTAAGAGGATTTCCAAGCGCCCCACGTAAGAAGCTCTGAATTTTGATCAAGCACACTGAAAAACTGGTTCAGCTCACTCTGGAGTGAACTTCTAATAATATTAAGCTGAAATAGAATTAGCTTAGGAAAGGTTAATTTGCATCGCCGAGTAAAATCAGTTTCGCGCTGGCGGTGTCTGCAAGTAAAAGAGGGATCAAATACTCTCTCAGAGATTTTTTCTATAATTTTCTTCGATTTTTAACGTTGCTTTGTCAATCGTTTTTTTACCTTTTAATTGTGGTTCTTTAGGTTAACATGCTGATAATTATACATTAAAACAAACAGCATGTCTTAATTGAATGACATTTCCTGCTAACCCGCTCCTATTACGGCAAAATGCTTGCTGTAAAACGAGTGACAGAAAATAGAGGTAAAAGAACGCCGGGGATCGACGGCAAGATATGGTCGACTCAGGCCGCCAAGTTAAAGGGAGCACTAGCGTTGAAGCACCGCGGTTATCAACCGCTAAGACGCATCTACATACCCAAGAGCAATGGAAAGAAGCGTCCGCTCGGGATACCGACAATGAGAGACAGAGCGATGCAATCCTTATGGAAGCTTGCGCTGGAGCCCGTTGCCGAAACACAAGCAGACCCGAACTCCTATGGTTTCAGGCCCGAGCGTTCAACGGCAGATGCCATCGCACATTGTTTCAATGCGCTCGCAAAGCGAACATCCGCTACGTGGGTGCTGGAGGGCGATATTCGCGGTTGTTTCGATAACATCAGTCACGACTGGCTACTCCGAAACATCACTATGGATAAAGTCGTTCTGCGTAAATGGCTTGAAGCAGGATATGTAGAGAAAGGAGCCTTATTCGCTACCGAGGCCGGTACGCCGCAAAGTGGAATTATCTCCCCGGTGCTGGCGAATTTGACGCTGGATGGACTTGAGCAGGCGGTCAATATAAGCGTGTCCCCAAAGGATACGCCACGACGCCCGTTTAAAATCCACGTCGTGAGATATGCTGATGATTTCATCGTAACGGGG
>Ga0209395_1004238_pt1 | contig 17038 bp, 13 predicted proteins | sample GOMGulsemesocosm_3_FD_184635 | JGI IMG/M metagenome (GOLD analysis project Ga0209395, IMG submission 184635) | Methane-oxidizing microbial communities from mesocosms in the Gulf of Mexico - GOM9D Gulf of Mexico (SPAdes) (version 2) | ecosystem: Environmental > Aquatic > Marine > Cold seeps... | reverse complement strand
TGCGCCTGCAGGCCCTGGTGTAACTCGTCGGTACGAACAATACCCTCCGACATAACCGCCAGCATCACCGTCTGAGGGAAGCCACGGCCCACTAGACAGCATTGCTCAACACCCGTAAAGAAAGCGAAGGTGTTTTCAATCGGCGCTGGCGCCACATACTTGCCTTTCGCGGTTTTAAAAATGTCTTTGACTCGGCCGGTTATAAAGACAAAACCGTCCTCATCGATACGGGCCTTGTCACCGGTTCGAAGCCAGCCATCAACAATGGTTTCTGCTGTTTTTTCAGGGGCTTTGTAATAACCGAGCATATTACCTGACGAGCGTAAAAGTAATTCGCCCTCGTCAGAAATTTTCATTTCTGCACGCTCTGAAATGGGTAAACCAATGCTGCCCAACTTAAAGTTGTCGATTCGGTTAAACGCCGTTGACATGGATTCTGACTGACCAAAACCTTCACACAAAGGCATGCCCAAACAATGCCAAGCCTTAATATCCGACGGCGGGATCGGGGCGCTGCCGGTTACCGCCACGATTACATCACCCAAACCCATAGCCGCGAGTATGGTTTCACCCATGGTCTTGCCAAACTCAGCATCGGTGGAGCAACGCTGCCAACTTTCTTCGCCCATCTGCGCCACAATACCCGCTTTTAAATTGCTCCAGATACGAGGCACAGAAAAGAAAAAAGTGGGTTTGATTTCTTGCAAGTCTTCAATGAACGTCTCTTTGCTTCGATTGAAACCGATGGAGCCACCACTGTAAAGTGAGCTCAGCTCCACCACACTGCGCTCGGCAACGTGAGCCAATGGCAACCAAGAAAAGTAACGTGTCTCGGGGGAGGTATCGTTCAGAATTTGAAGGTCGAATACTGATGAAGGAAGCGTACAAAAACTGTGCATAACACCCTTGGGTAAACCGGTGGTGCCGGATGTATAAACAATCGTCCAAAGGTCATCAATTAGGCGCGCAGGGTTACCCTCAAGCGCCGGCGCTGTATCCAGCAGTGCCTGCCAGTGAGCTGAGCCAACGCCAATACCGGCCACCTTGACCTGATCACCAAATGCAGCCTCAACATCAGTTACCGACAGAGCGCAGTTATCGCCCACCAACAGCAACTTCATCTCGCTGTGATCAACCACATAGCGAATCTTCTCTTCAGGCATGGTGGTGTAGATGGGCACGCTCACCAAACCCGCCATCATAATGGCCAGATCGGACATCACCCAATTGGCGGTGTTCTCAGAGTACACCCCAACCTTATCGCCCGGCTGCAGTCCCTGTTCCAACAAACCCGCAGCCAACTTGCGAACCGTTTTACCTACGGTTGACCAGCTGTAGTCACTCCACTGTTGTCCATCATGCTGACGGAACCAAACTTTATTGGGCTGCAGCTGCTCCCATTGGTAGAACATTTCTAAGGGCAGTTTAAAATCAGCGGGCAGTGCGGCGACTTGTGACATTACGGGTTTTACCTCTCTAGGGATTCACTTAGGTCGTTATCGACTCATTATGTTGAACCATACTAACTTATCTCAAAAAGCTTTAGCTTGTCATAAGAGGACATTCATTTATCATAATAGGGTTTTAGTTTCAGAGTTTGGACCCTGACCATGTATGCCTATTTTATTCGCGCCGAGATACTCGAAGGCTTTGTAGAGCTGTGTACAAGCCTAGGGCTGGACGCCACCGATATACTCCAACAAAACAACCTGTCAACCCAGCTAATATCCGAGCCAGACTTACTGCTGCCCTATAAAGCGGTTACAGGCACCATGGAGCAAGCCAGCAAGCTCAGTAGTCGAGCGGACTTCAGCAGTTTATTAAGCCTTCGTCAGCAGCCTTTCCCGGTGGGCATCGCGCGCTTGCTGGTACACCGTGCGCCCACTATTCGCGAGGCCTTACAAACACACATAAGCCACAACCACTTGCACTCGACCGGCATCACTTGGCATCTAGAAGAAACGAAAAACACAGCCTGCCTGGTTAGGGAGGACAAAATGGCCGGTAAACTGCCCAGCTTTCAATACACTTTACTTTCGCTCTCTCACGTAGTGATTGCCGTTCGCTCCTTGCTTCGAGACGAGCACTGGAAACCTCAACTGTTTCAGTTCTCTTACGCAGAACCCACGCTCGAGCCGCGACTAAAGCGTTTATTTGGTACACGCATAGACTATGACCAAGACCGCACTACCGTCGTGTTTGGCCGGAATATTTTGGATATCCCTCTAGAATCTGAAAACGAGCCGATGAGTCCGTTAGCTTTAGTACATACGAAGATTCAGCAGCTGGAGGAACAACAGAAAAAAGCCTACCCAACAGACACCCCCAACCTAATTCTTCGATTGGAGCACTGGATTCGCAGACACATACACAGGGACAGCTGCCACCTAGAGGCGCTGGCAAAACAGCTGGATCTACACCCTAAAAAACTGCAAAGAGAGCTGGCGGATAACGGGCTAAACTTTAGAAGAATGAAGGCCGATATTAGGCTGGACATGGCAGAACACTACTTGCGAGATTCAAACTTCAGTTTGACGTCCATCAGTATTTTATTAGGTTTTGGTGAGCTCAGTGGTTTCTCTCGGGCCTTTAAAAATAGGCATCAATGCACCCCTCTGGCGTGGCGGGAGCAGCAAAAACTGCGCGACTCACAACCTAAACACAACCTCAGATAACACTTTATGTTTATCGAACGGCTAGTCCGTCAGCGCTTGGTTTGGTGCGAACAAGCTTCGATCCCGCAACGCCGCCTCAGCAATGTGATCGGCCACGGCTTTGATACGAGCGCTGTGCCTTAGCCCCTCATGTGTCACCAGCCAAAGCTCATAATTCGCCATGACCAAATTGGGCAACACGTTTACCAACTCACCATCGCTGCAAGCCCAACGGTGCGACAACACCCCCGCGCCAATGCCGGCCCGCACGGCGGCCAACTGCGCTGTGGGACTGCTGGTGCTCATGGCAATAACATAATCACCCAAGCCAAAGCCCTGAGGATTAGAGCGCAGAATAAAGTCCATCACCACGTCTCGTCGATCAGAGCCAAAATGCCCCCTCACCCATTGCACACGCTGCAAATCCTCCATTGTTTGAATGGCATCAACCCCCTGCAGATAACCCTTTGAGACATAGACACCAAACTCAATATCGGTAAGCTTGCGGGCGATCAGGTCGAGCTGTGACGGTCGCCCAAAACGCAAAGCCAAATCTGCTTCACGCCCCAGTAAGTCCACCTGACGGGATTCAATGTTCAGCTCAACCTGTATATCTGGGTACTTCTCTTTTAATGAGGCCAGCACGGGAATCAACCACTGAGAACCCGTGCCCTCCATGGCGCTAATGGTCACCCCACCACAAAACCCTTGGCTCTGACCGTCGAGGGTGCGGCGGATGGCGTTCATCTCCCGCTCCATCGTACGTGCACCCTCAAGTATTGCTTGAGCACTGTCGGTCAGCACCATACGGCGTCCTGTGCGCACAAATAGAGGCAATCCAAGCCGGTCCTCAAAAGCCGCCAGACGCCGCCCCACCGTTGGCTGCGACATATTGAGAATATCCGCTGCGTTCATCAAGGTTTGGCCATCAACAATCGCCAAAAAAACCCTCAGATCAGCCCAATCACTGACATCAACCGCTCTATTCATCGCCACCGCTCGTTCATATACACCACCGCCCACTCATTCATTACAGCATACCAACCAGCCAATACACTCAATACTATTCACACATGAATACTTTAACCTGTAATCAACAACCTTGAGAAGCACCGGCTCAACTGTATACGGCCAAAGCTCTCCCATCCCCAAAACATAAATAGAGCACAACTTAATTGCGCACAATTCAAATAACCTGTAGATTAACCGTCACTTAAATTACCCATATTGGAGATGAATATGCCCCTAAGCCCTATCGGTGTTTTGCACACAGTCATCGGCGCGATCGCCGTCTTTTGCGGCCTCAAATTGCTCTGGCAAAACAAACAGATCAGTTCGGCGTCCGTTACTGGCAAACTCTACCTGCTGGCCACATTAGTCACCGCGGGCTCGGCCCTTACGCTCTTCAAACACGGTGGCTTTAATACGGCCCACGCTCTAGCCATCTTGACGATGCTGGCGGTGGTGGTTGGGCTCGTGAGCGAAAAGACCAATCTACTCAAATCTTGGAACAAGTACTTCGTCAATCTGTGTTATTCGGCGACGATATTGTTTCACCTGCTCCCCACCGCAACGGAGATACTCACCCGCTTTCCAATGGATGGACCGATGGTCACATCGTTAACCGACCCATTGCTTGAAAAGACCTTCCTATCTATCTTCATCGCCTTTTTGGTCATGTTGGTGCTGCAGATGAAATGGCTGCGCAAGCAAAACTAACCCGCTCGCGCAAACAATGTCCAAGAAGCAAATAATTTCTACGACGCAATCTTAGGCACTTTCGGCTGTGGAGCCGATGTGGTGAATGGACCAGGCCGCTGCTTTCATTTAAACGACAGAGCTGTCTTGGCCATCACCAGCCCCGTCGACGGCGAGCCCGCCAGCCACGGTAATGGCAGTAGCATTGGTTTTAACGCCAGAAGCCCGTGCAAACTGGCGCTTAGCGCGCAGCGGCGACATCACCAAGGTCAGCATTGCCTAGCGGCAAGGCCCATCGGGCAATAAAGTCTGCGCCCTTCAGCGCACCAATTAACCTTTAGCAAGCTACCGCGAACAAGTTACCTGCTACACAGGGCTTCTCACCTCTCAGGGAACCCGCCCCTTCTCAAATGCCACCGCTGTACACCCTCGCCCCCTATTCTCAGCACGGCTTGCCTAGCCTCGAGATACCAGAGTAGCCACTGCGCTCACTTGAGTTAGTCATCACCTATCGTCAAAGAAACACGTAACCCGGCCAATCACAGACATACGCGGACCACCTTCTCCACCAAAGTCGATTGATTAAAGCCGTGGCATTCAGCAGCACCTGCCTGCATTTATAAACGCCCTACCTCCCACGAAACACCGAATGAATTCATAAACGCATAGCAATTACTCGATATCTTCATCGCTATACGTTTTTGAAAACACTAACCTATCATCACTGCCTTGAGAAACCTTCCTTCCAACAGGACGGTAACAAAAGGACTGAAATAAAACTCGGCCAACTGACAAGCTCTGCGGCCAAAACACCACACCAGGAGTGTCGATCATGTTCAAACTACCTAACCCCAGCACCAACGTTGCCCGCAATCGTCTCTTGGCGGTTCTCATCAGCTGTTTGGCCGTCCTGCCCGTCTCGGCCGCGAGCGTGTCTGACAACTACAAGACCTTTGTCAGTCAGCAAATTGAGCGACTTTTTAAACTGCAGCAGCCACAGCGCGCGCTAGAGATGATAGAAGACAAGCGCGAAAGCCTGAATCAAGCGCAATTTCATGGTCTGAGCTGTCAAGCATTTATCTCGCTTAAGAAAGCAGATCAGGCCATAGAGGCTTGCAGCCAAGCGATCGAATACAGCAAGCTTAATGAGCAGTGGATAGATCACAACAACCTAGGTGCCGCCTACCTCTACACCGGTGAATTGCAAGCCGCCCAAGCAAGCTTTAAAAATGCCCTGGTCATTAACCGCACAGCCAAGAATGCTCGACGTAATCTAGAGCTGACTCGGTACTGGATAGCCAACCCGGATGCATACCGAGTGGCCACAAGCAGTCAGAATAAACTCGCGCAAAAGTGACCGCCCGCTTAAATCCCGCCCATAACTCCGCCGGCGCAATGTCACCATTGCGCTGGTTCGGTTTCAAATCAGTCATCACCATCACCACAGAGAGATACACTCGGCACACAGAACCACGGCGTTTATTAGGCCGCCACCCCGCCCGAATTCCGCTCACTTAAAACACATTAATTCAGTGGCAACACCCGTATTTAATGATGTCGCGCTAAAGATGGCTGCGCTATTGGTTTGTCATTCAAGCCTGTATTATCCGTTTTCTAAGTGATTACCTTTAAAAACCAGCGGGTCGTTTCGATGTGGTTAAATGAAAAGCAGACAAGCAACTCGGCGATAGAAGCCCTGCGGACGTCGTTATTAAGCACATGCCCCCAGCATGTCGTGATTGATAACTTGTTTGATGCCGTCAAACTCGATGAGGTTATGAAGGTATTACAACAATCGCAGCATTGGCAAACACAACAACACACCTACTCCGCTCTATACGTCGACAGCGCCCAGTGGCAACAAACCAGCCTCGAAGAACGCTTTGTGCAGCGAGATGTTTGGCGACGAGAAACGCCCTCCAGTAACACCGAAAGCACAGATACCGATTGCCCAGCCCCCAACATAGCCCATGAGTTTTTATCGTTTTTACGCGGCGATACATTTATGAACTTGTTATCGCACATTTTTAAGGTGACACTCACGGATAAACATGTCTCGGACCCTGCCATTAACACCAATTATTTCCGCTTGGGCGCCGCCGACTTTGTAGAGCAACACGCCGATGACTCACCCGGCCGCGAGGTGTGCATGCTGCTCTACCTGAATAAAGAGTGGAACCACAATGCGGGTGGCGAGCTGGTGTTTCGTGGCCAAGATAATAAACCAATCAGCATAGCACCCTTGTACAACCGCTGCGTGTTGTTTGATCCCTTCTCAGAGGGCTCTGAGCACTGGGTAAAAAGACTGAAAGCGCCATACGCTGATGGTGTAGGGGGTTATCGCTATAACGTCACCAGCTGGTATTGGTCTGCATGATGCTCTCCCTTCATTGAATAAAAAGCATAAAGAAGTAAAACCACTGACCGCCCTAGAGCCTTTAGACCTTACGCAGGCAGAAGACGAAGCAAAGGGTAGTCTCCCCTTGCTTGAGGGTCGCGGCTTGCCTGCCTGATCATTCGCTGCAGTGGGCAGTTCGTGTAACCCTGCCGACCAAAGCTGAGCCATCATGCGCTATAGTCAGAGTGATAACCCCGAGCAAACATTACCCTAAACACGGTAAAGGAATTACCCTATGAGCAATGGCAGTATTAAGATTTACGCACTCGCAGTGTGTTTTGTCACCTTGGTGTGTGGGGCGATTACCACAGGTTTTATCGTCTTTAATGCGGTAAAGATCGTGGCACCAACACTGACCATCAACCCCGCCCAATTGAACGGCTACGACAACAACATGGTGTTTAGGGCATCAGCGATTAACACGGGCAATGGCGGCCCGCCTGCGTATGATTTTGTTGGCCCCCAAGGCCTTCCAGCCGCCATGTTAGGAGCCCCAGGCCTTAGCCATTCTGGCGTGCGGCCAGTGCCCAAACTCAGTGAGGAGGCCTTAGCTAAACAAAGACAAGAGAGGCAAGCACGCGTCATAGCAGGTCATGTATTCCTTGCCAAACAGGGCCTTATCTTACAAGCCATTATTATCAGTATTTGCATTATCCTGTACTTATGGCACTGGAGACTGGCGGCCAGAGCGCGGGGCGTCTAGGCGATTAAACGGACTGTTGCCACTGCAAGTTTCTGCGCGCTATATCAGAGAAGCTAAAAATCAGAGAAAGCAGTCCATAAAACGAGAGGTAAAAAAAATTATGGCTACTGACACATATTGTCAGTAGCCGGCGGGCATAATGGGTGGAAACTCTCAAATAAGAATCGATCATGCCAGAGCCGTTAAAAAACAGTTACAACGAGCAATACATTGCCAGACTTGCCAATGCGCTGGAGTCTCATCAGCTCAGCTTTAAACGCAAAGCGTTTACCGCATCGGTGTTTGATGGCGATTGGCAGGGGCGCGAACTTAAAGCCCGCATGGGCCATATTCGCGAGTGCCTGCATCGGCACATTAATTTACCGTTCAAAGAGGCGCTGGACGTGCTCCTGCCCGCAGCCAAGGATTTTGGCGGTTATGAAGCTATGTTCTTCCCTGAATACATTGAGGTTTATGGTCAGCAGCACTGGCAACAGTCCATGGATGGCCTGGCGTTGCTGACGCAATACTCCAGCTCGGAGTTTGCCGTGCGGCCGTTTATCCAACAGGATACTGAACGTATGATGGGACAAATGCTGCGTTGGACCGAACACGAAAATGAACATGTTCGGCGCTTGGCCAGTGAAGGCTGTCGACCACGATTGCCCTGGGCAAATGCCCTACCCGCCTTCAAGCAAAATCCAGAACCTGTAATGCCTATTTTGACGCAATTGCGCACCGACGACTCCCTTTATGTTCGCCGCAGTGTCGCCAACAACCTCAATGATATCGCCAAGGATAATCCTCAGGTTGTGCTCGATTGGGCCAAGCAATACCACGGCCAGAGCCCCCTAACCGACTGGCTTATCAAACACGGCAGTCGCACCCTGCTTAAGCGCGCCCACCCTCAAGCCTTGGCATTGTTCGGCTTTGGCGATGTATCGCGTATTGCGGTCAGCGACTTTCAACTGGCGGCCAATAAGGCGTCGATCGGCGGTGAGCTAGAGTTTGCTTTCCAGCTGTCCGCTAGTGCAAGGCCGTTGGGTAAATTACGCATCGAATACGCGATCGATTACATGAAGGCCAATGGTCGCCTGGCTCGCAAGTTATTCAAGGTTGCCGAGGCCGACTACGCCCAAACACAGGTTGAATTCCAGCGACGACAGAGCTTTCGCCCCATGTCGACCCGCAAGCACTACCCAGGGCTGCATCGCCTAGCGGTTGTGGTGAATGGGGTTGAGCTGGCACAACAAGAGTTTGACCTGCTCGCCTGAGGAAGACAGACCATCGAAAGCAGAGCCTAGAGGATAGAAGCTAGAACGCGAGTAGAAAGGGCTAAACCTTTTAAAGGGGGCACCTTGTTAAAGGCACCCCTTTGGTCGCAGTACAAAGAGACCTAAGAGTTAGCGGTTAAGCTTCAACGGCCATGGCGGCCATCTTCATGGTGCTTTCAAAGGAGTCACAACCGCCAATAAATAAACCATTGTGGCAGAACATGGCATCATCCAGACCGGTCACTTCCTGCAGCGCTTTATCGGATAAACCGGCCCAGGGTGTTGGCAGCGACTTTCTGTCCTCAAAAGACCCCAGTTCAACCGGTACGGTTTGAATGCGCCACGGGCCAGAACCCGATGGGTAGACAACGTATAAAGCTTCTTTGGACAGGGTGTGAACCGTGGTTTTCCAAGGGGTGTACTGCTCTAACACAATCACCCGTGGGTCTTCTGCCTTCTCAATCGCTTTGGCCACTATGTCTTTGGCACTGATGCCGCCGTTGGCCGAGGCAATAAAGCGTGTTAACACGCGTGAGGCGAAAGCCACCGCCTCATCAAAACAGCTATCAAAATGCGTGTCTTCCTGCCAGGTGGGGTTAAACATAGAGATGGTTTGGCTCAGGCTAATACCGGTCGCCACCCCTTTAACATAACCACAGTCGATTGCATCAATCGTCGATACCAAATTCTTATCAACCGAGTCGGCAACCTCTTGGTTACCCGCGCAAAGCTCTAGGCCATACTGCTTCCAGATCAAACCAAACGAGGAGTATGGAATGCCATTTTCTCGCTCCCCAGCACCACCACGCTGGTGGTGATCAAAACGGCCAGCTTCGGCGTCATATACACCACCCACATCCAGCACGATATCGGCCTTGCCGATCACCTCAAGATCGCGTGTGCGCACCAATGCAGCCGACGGGTAAAGCGTCTTCAGTGCCGCAACACTGAACACATCATCCGCGTGAAAATTACCATTGTGCGTAGCTATCGTTAAATCAGTCATTTTTGTGTCGCATTAGAAAGGTGCCAAAAGAGAGGGCGAATTTTATAGGAAGAGCAACCATAAAAACAGCTGATCAGAAAACACATTAAAGGATGGGCCCTGTACTTCAGCTATTTTTAGTTCCGACCGCTGCACCCGCTCTTGTGTTTTAGACCTCGTATTCCAAAATCTGCACATTAAAAGCTCTACGAATCTCAACCAGCGGGGTGTCCATATACCGCTGATAACCCCTGACTTTCCATTTCTTGGTCATTTTCCGACTTTGAATATAGACCCGATACAACAATGGCAGACCGAGAAACAGGCTTTTCATAATGTTTACCAGCCCAATATTCTTGAGCAGTTGCTTGCCCTCCGGTGATTTGGCGTAGGCCAGATATTCTTTAGCGCTTAGGTCGGTTGCCAAGAGCGTCCAATAATCACCCGCTGTCTCATCAAGGATACTGGTGTTGACGCCAAAAAATACGTGCCCCACATCGTGATGGACTAATAACTCTGTCCAGGGTGTATTCGGGGTGGGCTTAGGGAAAAGAGGCTCGTTGATTCGGTAAAATTCAGCTAAGGCTTCGCGCAGGGAGAGTCTGCAGTTTTGCTCTTGAAATGCGGCCACTTTCCTTCTTTGGAATTCCATTTTTGGCGCTCCAGTTAGTTTTCTGTATGGGTGTCAAGGCTGCGCAATCGCCATGCATACACCGCAGTATGGTTTTAGGTGTTCGTAACCCTGCTGCTGAATCATCACTTTGCCATGCTGTTCGCTTAACGCCGCGACCTCACGGTCGTCATTTGAGTGCGCGCCTTGATTAGCCGAACTAATCGGCGCTGCCCTCAGCTGCAAGTAAGGATCAAGCCTATATTACACCAGCCTAGGTTACTCCGCCCCACAACATCACCCTACTCTGGACAAACCCCGCTACTCCGGCAGCTACCAATGCGCGGCTAAAAACTCAACAAAGGCGTTGATTTTCAGCGACTGGGGGTGGCGCAGGTGATCAACAACGGGCCTTGGGGCTCAGCCGTCAATACCGCCACTAACTTAAAGCTGGGACAGCGTACCCCCTTCCACAGATAGCGCCTTGTCTTCGCCAGCAGCATGGTGGAGGTGCGGCGATCGCCGGCATCAACAGTGGTGTTTTTTGAGCCGCCGAAGCGGATTTTCTGAATGGTTGCCGAGCTACCATCTATTGGCGCCATCGGTGGAGTTCTAACAACGCTACCAAGGGGGGTTATGACATGAAAACCAAGCGCTTGTGGAGGACGATAAGCTCTACAGTTCCAACGGCCAGAACTCGGCAATGGGCCTATTCATGCATTTGATCGAAAAGTACTGCGGCGCCAACATCGCCAACGGCCTAGCTCGGGACCAATAGACATGCACAGGGTAATCATTAGTGAAAGAGAAAGAACTCAAGGGGGAAAGTATTAATAAAACAGTAGAAACCAAAAAAACGGCATTGAGAAATCTCAACGCCGTTTACACTTCAAGTGCTGCCAGATAGAAAAGTACTGGTTAAGTCTTAGAAGTTTTGCTTAACGCCAACACCAAACGTACGCGGCTGATTTGGGTAGCCGTTATAGCTGCCTTCTTGAGCCGGTGTAGGGAAGGAGCTGATCAGATAGTTTTGATCCGTTACGTTTTTAACCCATGCATTAAATTCCAGACCTTCAGGCGTGGACAGACCTGCAGCCAGATTCAACTGCTTAACTTCGCGCGAAGCAATATCCTCAGGAACGTTATCGACCACCTTAATTTCATCTTCGAACTGATAGTCACCACGCACATAAGCCTCGTTATCCCCCAACACAAACTCATAGGTAACCGATGTGGACAAGCTCACCTCATGAATACCGGCGGGCTTGGTACCACTCAAATCAGCTGGGCCGTTCTCGTTATTACCGCCGACATAAGAGTCGTAGAGTGGATCCAAGAACATGCCTGACAATGTCAGTTTCAGTGAGTCGGTTGGATAATAAACGGCATCAAATTCTAGGCCCTGAGTCGACTGCTCGCCCGCATTGGATAAATCAAAGCCGGTGCCGTTAAAGATGGCCCCTTGAAAACCCTCAATGCTCTGGTCGAAAATAGCCACGTTTAATGAGCCGCGTTCAAAGCTCGCCTTCAAACCTAACTCATACACGGTGGCTTCTTCCGGGCTGGCAAAGCGTGTACCCGCCACCAAATTAGGTACCGTTAAGCTCGACGCAGCTAGTGCCGCTATGTCATTCTCAAATGGTGAAGAATCACGTGACAGGTTCCATGAGGAAGCTTTAAAGCCGGTCGACGTACTCGCGTATACATTAATACTGTCGCTCAGATCGTAGGCTAAACGCAGTGTGTAGGTGGTATCACTGTCATCGGTGTTACCGTCTTCTACAACGTTCGGGAAGTCGACCCTAGGTTTCAATATTTGTAATGCCGACAAGCCGCCTAAAAGAGCGCTCGGTAAGCCTGCAAATACATCCGTGTTCTGCTGCTCAAACGTCACGTCTTTTTCGTCTTGGGTATAGTTCAAACCAAAGGTCATGGTTACGGCATCATTAATATGCCAATCAGTTTGACCAAAAATGGAAAGCGCCTGATTTTCCTGGGTGATTTTTTCGTTTACTCCGGTACCTTTGGCAAAGAACGAGCCAACTGGCTGACCAAATAGACCCTCGGCGGTTGCAAAGTCGAAAGGTGAACCTAAAGCAAGTGCCAAGGTTTCGAAATAATTTCGAGCGTCATCACCCCAGATAACCTGATCGCTAAATTCCAGGCTCTCATCAAAGAAGAAACCGCCAACCATCCATTCAAGATCGCCGTCGGTGTTCGAGGTCAGTCGGAATTCCTGAGTAAAGGTATCCAGTGACAAGTCTTGTAGACCACCACCGACCATGTCGATGCTAGTGTAATCAATGTCTACGTTTTTCGCAGTTTCGCTGTTGCGGTAGGAGGTGATCGAGGTCAGGGAAAAGCTTTCGTAATCAATATCAACCTGAACCGACACACCGCTGTTTTCGATCCTGTTGAAGGGTTCAACGTTTATATAAGAATCACGCGAGAAGGGGGCGTCAGCTACTAATTGTCCACCAAGGGCCTCAATAATACCGCCAGTGAGCCCGTTAGATAAATTGGTGGTACCACAACATACTTCGTCTATTTCGTCGTGATCGGCAATCACGCGTATAGTGACATCCTCGGTTGGCGTGTAATAGACTTGGCCACGAATACCCCAGCGATCACGCTCGTTTTGCTGACTGCCATCAAATGAGTTATCAAAATAACCGTCGCGCTGATTCCAACTGCCAGAAATGTCAAAGCTCAAGTCTTCTGATATCGCGCTTTCATACAACCCTTTAAACGACTTACCGTTGTAATCCGCTAAGCCACCGGCAATATAACCGCCTGTCTCGCCCGAAGGCGCAGGGGTAACAACACTGATCACACCCGCGGAGGCATTCTTGCCAAACAGGGTACTTTGCGGACCACTTAACACTTCAACTCGCTCTAAACGCGGTAAGTCTGAAATGGCAGCACCGGCACGTGATCGATAGACACCGTCAATAAAAATACCCACCGAAGGTTCAATGCCCTGATTGTTTGTACCATTGCCAAACCCGCGTATGGCGAAACCGGTGTTGGCCGACGACTGTAACTGGCTAACACGTAAGGTGGGTACCACGGCCTGTAGATCACTAATGTCTTGGATAGCCGCTTTTTCAATTGTGTCGGCAGAGGTTACCGATACGGCAATGGGAATTTCTTGCAAGGTTTGTGCTCTTTTGGCTGCCGTAACCACAACTTCTTCTAGAAGATCGGCATTCGATGCCATGGGAAACATGACGCTGATAGCGGCCATTACCGCCAGACTACAGGGGTGAAGCTTAAACATAGGGCACTCTCCGGTTATCTCATTATTATCTTTATTCGAACAACTGTTTAAGTTGTAAACAGAAAAAAGCTTACAATTACTTTTTACCGCGTCTTCAATTGATACGTATATTTGACATTAAAAACGCTAAAAATGAACACCCAGTCACTGTCTATATAAGGACAAGGCGTCACATAATCGCCCTAAAACTCTTTGACGCTCAACTGACAGAAAAGCAATATCGGCAGCAGAGTCCAAATAAATAAGGCGCATTGAGCGAGCAATAAACGTGAGGGGTTATGTATAACCTCCGCGCCAAATTAGATTGCGCACAATGTAAAGACCACACTACAGGTAAACTAGATTGCGCGCAATTCTTTATTAAGAACATAGTAAAACTTTCTATTTCCTAGACATCATGTATTGACCTGCCCACCTCAACATTCGTGGATTACCATGCAGGTGTTGTGGCATCGGTGCCACTAACGGTGAAGCCGTTGGGTGAGCGGCTGTACTTAGGCTCAGGCACATTGACCCCGCAGCTCAAACGCTTGCAGGAAAAAGATTTGGTCTTACGGCGCCGCGTTGAGCACAACAGCGGGTACGGAAAATATCCCTTACCGATGCGGGTCAGGCGCTGTAACGCCGAGCTCGAAAGATACCCGAAAAGCCCGCTTGCCAACTGGATGTTTGTCGCGACCACGCCGTGTTTTTAAGGCAATTGAGCGAACAACTACGAGCGGCGACAGGCGGCAAGTGACGAGGGGTTTTAGCTGTCTAATACGCAGTATGTGTAAATTCGCCACAGCAACTAACACGCCAAGCCCCCCCTATTCTGGCAGCTGCCAGTGCGCGGCTAAAAACTCAACAAAGGCTTTGATTTTCGGCGACTGGCGCTGGTGTTTGGAGTAGACCGCGTAGAGTCCGTTATCGAAGCGGCTCGGGGTGACTTCAAAGTCTGGCAGCAGCACCTGCAGCTCCCCGCTGGTCAGTGCCTGCTCTAGGCCCCACTGGGGCTGGATAATGATACCGCCGCCGTCCAGCGCACTTTGATAAAGTAACTCCGCGTGATTGGTGCGCAACCAATTGTGCTCAACGTTGATGCGAAATTGCTGCCCGCCTTTGCGCAGTAACCAGGTCTTAAAGGGGCTGGTTAGGGCAAAACTCATCAACTGATGGGCGGCCAAATCCTCTGGATGGTTTATCGGCGGCTGGTGCGCCAGATACTCGGGGCTGGCAACCATGATGAAGTTGTGTGAGCCCAGCGGTTTGGCGATCAGCTCCGAGTCCTTTAAAAAACTCAGCCGAATCACCACATCAAAACCATCGGCCAGCACATCCACCATGGCGTCATTGGCGATCAGCTCTAACTGAATATCCGGGTAGTCGCGGTGAAATTGTGCCAGTAGCGGTGCGATGTGGCATTTGCTAAACCACCAGGGCACGCTAACCCTCAGTTTTCCTGCGGCTCTTCCCGCCTCAGCTGGCAGGCTGCTGCAGGCGGCGTCGAGTTGCGGCAAAAGCAGCTGTACCCGTTGAAAAAGTTCGGCGCCGGCCTCGGTGGTTTTTACCGAGCGGGTGCTGCGGGTCAGCAGGCTCTGGCCAAGCTTCTGCTCCAACTGACTGACCTGGCGCGACACAGACGAATTGGCGCAGTTGAGCAGCTGCGCGGCCTGGCTAAAACTGCCGCTTTCCACCACGGCCAGAAAGGCCCGCAGGGCGTTAAGATCGTACATAGGAGCCACCATCAATTATTGCAAATATAGAATAATATATTCGAAAACTGCCTATTATCGCAAATATCGACTCCCTCTAGAATTGCGGCCATCCCAATCACAGAGAGCAGAAACCGATGACCACTAAACCCACCCTATTGATAATCAATGGGGCCGAGACCCGCGGCGTGGCGCAAGGCCAGCTGAATAAAACCCTATTCGACACAGCCAAGACGCAGCTACAGTCGCACTACCAAATACTCGAAACCCATGTGGCCTCTGGCTATAAAATAGCCGAGGAGCAGGCCAAGTTCACCCAGGCCGATCTGGTGTTGTTTCAATACCCGGTGTTCTGGTTTGGTGTGCCCGCGGTGCTAAAAAGCTACCTGGATACTATTTATGAGCACGGGGTGTTCTTCGAGGGCAGTGACCAGTACGGTAAAGGGGGCTTATTACAGGGCCGACGCTATCTGTTGTCGACCACCTGGAACGCCCCTGAGCAGGTGTTTTCGAACCCAGAGCAGTTCTTTGATGGCCGCTCGCTGGAGGAGTTATTGCTGGCGATGCACAAGACTCAACAATATGTCGGTATGCAAAGCTTGGCCAGCTTTGCCGCCTTTGATGTGGTGTCCAACCCCCACATCGAACAGCAGGTGCAGCGCTGGCGTGAACATTTGCAGGCCGAGCTGATCAGCCCTTTAATAGCGCAAGCGGTGGCCTAGCAATAGAGCATCGAGGGGCGCCCCTTTCGCTCCCAATAGGGGTTAAAGGCGCCTGCGCGCCTTTAGTCTCCGCGTTACACCTAACTAAGCCCTAGCCCAACTATAAGCCTACGCATTGATACAACCAGTGTGATCGCCATCAATTCAGAACCCCTGACAAGAAGGCCTCTAGTTGCCGCAGCAGTTCCGCTTCTGTGGCCACTCGGTCTTTCGAAACAGACAAGGCCATCATCGCATTCACCAACAGGGCGAAAAGGGAATCCGCCAGCAGTCGTCTGTCGAAGGGCCCCAGCTTGCTCGCAAGGTGTAAATGTTCAAGTGATTGCTCTAGCTCCCCCATGGTGTGAGCAGCGTCCAAGGCGCGCCAGCGCTGCCACCCCAATACCGTGATAGCCTCCTGAATCGGTACCGCTTTTAGTTCGGGCATGCTGGCGCAACTGAGGAAAGCTCGACACCGCGCCAGGGTATCGCGCCAGGGATCCTCACTCGGCTCGACCGCACGGACAACCACCGCAACCCTCGCCGCCTGCTGTGCATAGCAGCTCGCGAAGAGATCTTCCTTAGTGGAAAAATGATGATAAAACGCACCTTTTGTCAGCCCAACGTTGTCCACTATTGCCGACAGCGACGTCTTGGCAAACCCCTGCCGCGAAAACAACCTAGCCGCTTCATCCACTAATAGTTGGCGGGTAAGCGCCGCACTTTCCGCTCTCTTGTTAACTTTTGACATACCCACTTTCCAGCGACAAACAGACATTGACAGGCCGACAATATTCCACATACCATCGGTATGTCAATTAGACTGGAGAGGTCAGCGTGCTGAAAATGAAATCCAAATGTGAGAAATGCAGTGAAGCACTCGCCCTCACAGGCAGCGCTTATATCTGCTCTTTTGAATGCACCTTCTGCGAAGACTGCAGCGATTCGATGCAACACAGCTGCCCCAACTGCGAGGGTGTGCTGCTCAAACGCCCCACCCGTCTTCGCAGTCCGCTGCAGGTGGCCAGCTCACAATTGAAGCAGAAGCTGTTCAGTAATAAT
>Ga0209395_1004234_pt1 | contig 17045 bp, 27 predicted proteins | sample GOMGulsemesocosm_3_FD_184635 | JGI IMG/M metagenome (GOLD analysis project Ga0209395, IMG submission 184635) | Methane-oxidizing microbial communities from mesocosms in the Gulf of Mexico - GOM9D Gulf of Mexico (SPAdes) (version 2) | ecosystem: Environmental > Aquatic > Marine > Cold seeps... | reverse complement strand
AGTCACTAAAACCAAAGGTGCTGTAATATACTTTTTAGTAAAGTTCATATATTCTTGCCTGTTTTTTGTAACCATAGCTAAAGAAAGAATATCACATTTTTTGTTTTTCATATATTCTAAAGATTGTGTCCAATTTTTTGTCTCAACTAGTTTTATAGGTATGCCAATTTTTTCTTCAAAAATTTTCATATAATCAGCCACCATTCCAATGTGTTTATGATTTAGTATTTTTTCATAAGGCATCCAATCTGGATCGGCGCACATATTTATATGTTTTTTATTTTCTAAATGTAATATCTCTTTATTATTAAGCTTCAAAGGCAAATTGGCTAAGTCTCTTAAAAACCATTTATCAAAAAGTTCTTTTTTCTCTTTTACGCTAAGGGAGTTAAGACCTTTTTCTAAAATTGAGTGTAAGATAGGTTTTTTCTTATTGGTAAAAAAATATAAGTTTGAAGGTTCAAAAATAATCAAGGGCATGGCCTTTAATCCAATAATAAGATTATCTTCTAAGTAGGTCTGAATAATAATGGGGGAGGCCATAATAGCGTCAACTTTACCTTCTAAAAGAAGCTGTACAGAATCTTGCATATTTTTTGTTTTTATTATGTAAAAAGGTGAATTTCTAGCATTCTTTTTAGTGATTTTGCCTTCTTTTTGTATTATAGCTACTTTTTTATGTTTTAAATCATCTATTGATTGGATGTCATTTTCTTCTTTTTTTACAAAGAGAATCTTTTTTATTTGTAAGAGGGCAGATGAATACATTCCAAAACTACTTTTTTCTTTTGCTTGACTAACTAAAGGAATAACATCTATTTTCTCTGTTTTAAAATTTGAGAAGAGTGTGCCTTGATGTGCAACAAGTGTTTTTGTTTTTATATTATATTTATTGATTATAAGTTCTAAAATATCACTTGCAAATCCATCTCTTTCTTTGTCTTTATTAATATAGCTTAATGGATATAAGTCAGTAACACCTATTTTAACTACATTGTTTCCTATCCATTTTCGCTCCTGTTTACTCAATGTAGAAGAAGAAAGAAGCCCTGCTTGTAAAAAGAAAAAGATTAAAATAAAATATCTTAAGTACTTATGTGTGTTTTGTTTCATGCTTGTAACTCATTTGCTAAGATAATAGAAAAACAAACACCTTGTTTTATGTTGTTTACAAACAACTTTCCTTGATGATGGTTTTCAATAATTATCTTTGACATATAAAGGCCTATTCCTGTTCCATTTTTTTCTTTTTTGGTTGAAAAGTAAGGTTCAAATATTTTATCCTTTATTTCTTCATCCAGAGGACCACCATTATCATAAATATCAATTTGTACCGTATCTTTTACATCTATTGTACTAATCTCTAGGATTGATTGATGTGTTTCTTTTTCTAGGAGTTTTTCTTGTGCATTTTTAAGTATATTTACTAAAACATGCATAATTTCATTTTCATAAATATTGATCTTATTCTTACTTTTTAAATGAAGTACTACTTCTATATTATTTGCTTCTAAATCTTTTTGTATTATTTTTAAGCAATTATGGATGCTGTTATCTATTGTTTTATTTAGAGCTTTTTTATCTGTTTTATAAAAATTTCTAAAGTCCTCTATAGTAGTAGTGAGATTTTGAACATAAAATTCTATTTCATCAAGTTTATCTTTAAAAAAAATACTTTGTTCTTTTCTTCCTTCTTCTGTATTTAATTGAAAAGCTTCACTTAGAATTTTATATTTTAAATTAAAAGCGGCTGTTCCAATTGAAGCTAAAGGCTGTCTCCATTGATGGGCTATCATGTTTATCATTTCTCCCATAGCTGCAAACCTAGATTGTGTGACCATGATTTTTTGATTTTCTTTGTTCTTTTGAACTTCAATATTAAGTTTTTTATTTTGTTCAAGTAATTCTTCTTTTAATATCTTGGGCTCAATGGCTTTATGTAGTGTGCCTTTTAGCTTGTAAATATCAATGGGTTTTAAGACATAAGAACTAATACCTAAATCAATAGCTTTCATAAGCAAGTTTGTTTCTTGATGGGCGGTTGTAATAACTACTGGAATAAATTCATCCATTTCTCTAATTTTTTGAACCATTAAAAGACCATCCATTTTGGGCATTTTAATGTCTGTCAAAATAAGGTCAATTTTTCTTTTTGATGTTTTAAACAAAGAAAGACCTTCTTGTCCATTTTTCGCACAAATAACATGTATTCCAAAAAGGCTTAGGGTTTCTGTAATTCCATTTTGTATTGAAGCTTCATCTTCTGCATAAAGAATGGTCATGTTTTTTAGAAGGTCTTTTTCTATCATTAGTTACTACCCTTTGAAGAAACAAATTTTCCTAAATAGTATCATAAAATCAAGCATATACTTTATAAATTTGTAATAAATAGAAGCATCTTGAGTTAGACTTTATAATCCTAGAAGAAGTTTATTTTATTGAAATTAATCTAAGAGATAAAATGTTAAGATATTTTACAAAAGGATTTTGATGGATTATGCTTTACTTAAAAAATATACGAAAGATATAAAAGTACTTTTTGTTGAAGATGATACAGATTTCAGAAAAGAATTTGAAGAGTTACTCTTAAATATCTTTTCTCATGTTAGCGTAGCTGTTGATGGAGAAGATGGCTTGAATCAATATAAAAAATATCATGAACATACAAACTCTTATTATGATTTGGTTATTTCAGATATAAAAATGCCAAATGTAGATGGAATTGAATTAGTGAATGCTATGTATAAAATTAACAAAGAACAAATCGTTGTTATTTTATCTGCAAGAAGTGAATTTTCGTATTTATTACCACTTATTAATTTAGGCATACAACATTTTTTTACTAAACCTATTGATTACTCTGATTTTTTGGATGACATTTTAATCATAAGTAATAAAATCTATAATAAGAATTTAAACGTTGATAGTAATATTGTTAAAATTACGGATACTTTACTTTGGAATAAAGATCAAAAAAAACTATGTGATGGCAAAACAATCATAGAACTTACCAAAAAAGAAATAATATTTCTTGATACGATTTTAAAAAACAATGGAAGAATATATACAGCAGATGAGCTGATCTCTAGAATTTGGTTTGAAGATATGGATGTAAATGCAGATATAAAAAACCTAAAAAATACAATTTCACGTTTACGAAAAAAAATTCCTGCTTTACAAATTAAAAATATTTATGGAATGGGATATAAAGCTGATTTAGGAATTATTACGGAGTAAATATGGGCTAATATACAAAAAATAAATAGCCCATTATTTTAGTGACCTTTACTTTCTTCCATAAGCTTTAAAATATTATCATGAATACTACTTGCTTCTTCATCCGTAATTTTATTCTCTTCAATAGCTAAAAGTATACTTTCAAGTTCTTCTAAAAGGCCATACATCTCTTCTAAGGCTTTTACATCATCAGGGCTTTCTTCTTCATCTTTTACTAAAGTATTGAGCTCTTTAATATAGCCTTGAATTTCTGGCACCATCATTTCTTTTATTGCTGTTTCTAATTTTTGTTTTATTTCACTCATTATATTTCCTTAAAATACGAAAGATATATCTAGTATATTTAAATTATAGACATTGATTTTAACATCGGTGGAATCTAAAATACTGTATTCCAATGTATAATCATTCGGGTTTTTGATTTCTTCGTTGTTTTTTACAAAATCACTGTATTTATTATAATCTATTACTGCATATATAAATAAAGCTTTATTTTTAAAACTCTCATTGTTGATATATTTCTCATAAACCATAGAATTTGCATTTTTATCGTATTTATCATAAAAGTTCTTTTTATATAAAGCTTCAAGCTCATCTTGTTTATCAAACGTTTTTGTATTATATAAAAAATACTCATCTTTTAATAAGTTCTTTAATGCATCCGATATTTTAAAATAAGAATATTTTTTATATCCTTGCTCATTTGATAGTTCTTGTTTTTTTTCAATCATGTACTTCCTTCTAATTCTTAGAATATTAAAAATATTCTTTAAAATCCATAAATATATCAAAATATAAAGATTTTTATTTATATATAGCCTATAAATTATTTACATTCCTTTTTATAAGGACAGAAAATAAAATTATATAATCTATTCACCTAGTATTCACGTCTGTAAAATGAATTTAATCACATCTGTGAATAAGTTTTCATAAATTGCAATAGTTGTCCTTTTAAAAAGGAAGTAAAATGGTACTATATTACAGGCGAAGCCCATAACTCTTGACATTAGGTGTAAAATAAGTTATAATCCGCGTCCATAAAATGTGGTTAGGGTGCGTTTACGTAGATCTAACGAGTTCTTTAAAGGAAAAAAATGGAAAAAATTAGATTAAAGCTTAAAGCTTATGATCATAGAGTTTTAGATAGAAGTGTTGCTTCAATTGTAGAAGCTGTTAAAAGAACTGGTGCTGAGTTGAGAGGTCCTATACCTTTACCAACAAAGATCAGAAGATATACTGTTATCAAAGGTCCTCACGTTAATAAGAGTTCAAGAGAGCAATTCGAAATTAGAATTCACTCAAGAATGATTGATATCGTTTCTGCGACTCCAGATACAGTAGATTCACTAATGAAATTAGACCTAGCTCCTGAAGTAGATGTAGAAGTTAGATCTATGGGTCAAGAATAGGAAAGGGTAAAATATGGAATTTATAGTACAGAAAATCGGTATGAGTAGAACTGTTACAGTTCCTGCTGTTCCTGTTACACTTTTAAGAGTTCTTGATACAAAAGTGTGTACAGTTCTAGAAAACGGTGACGCAATCGTTGCATATGCAAACGGTAAAAAATTCAATAAAACTATTGAAGGTCAACAAAAAAAATACAACTTATCAAAAGAGTTCAATAGATTTGCAACAATCGCTGTAGCAAATACTGAAGCTGGAGATCAAGATGTATCTGTTTTAAATGATGCTAAGTTATTAAAATCTACTTTTACTTCTAAAGGTAGAGGTTTTGCTGGTGTTGTTAAAAGATGGAACTTTGCTGGTGGTCGTGCATCTCACGGTCATAGAATGGGTCGAACGACTGGTTCTATTGGTAATGCTGAGTGGCCAGGTAGAGTTATGCGTGGTAAAAAAATGCCAGGACATTATGGTCATTGTACTGTATCTGTTAGAAACGATGTTGTTTCTTTTGACGCAGAAACTGGTATCTTAGTTGTTAAAGGTTCTATTTCTGGACCAAACGGCGGATTAGGTAAAGTAAAGGTTGCTAAATGAGTAAAGCATTAATTTTAGACGACAAATTTGAAAACGCTGGTGATGTTACATTACCTTCTAAATATGCAGAGATTAACTCTCATAACTTATACCTTTATGTTAAGTCTTATTTAGCTTCTTGTAGAGCTAATACTGCTAGAGCAAAAGGTAGATCAGAAGTAAGCGGTGGTGGTAAGAAACCTAAAGCGCAAAAAGGTTCTGGTGGAGCTAGATGGGGATCATTAAGATCACCTTTATTCGTTGGAGGGGGACAATCTTTTGGACCTCAAAAAAGAAACTATGTTCAAAAAGTTAATAAAAAACAAAAAGTCTTGGCTTTAAGTTTTGCATTAAATGCACAAGGGCAAAATGGTACTTTATTTACTGCTGATTCAATAAAAATTGAGTCTGGTAAAACTAAAGATGCTGTTGCAGTAATGGCTAAATTAAACCAAAGAGACGTATTAATCGTTGTTGATTCAATTGACGAAAATACTTATTTAGCGTTTAGAAACATTAAAAATTGTTATATGATAGAAAAACAAGAAGTTAACGCTTATTTGATTTCTGCATATCACTCAGTACTAATTGAAAAATCAGTGCTTGAAGCATTAACAAAAGAGGCGTAAGATGGCTGATATTACAGATATTAAAGCAATATTATATACAGAGAAAACAATTGAATTACAAGAAAATGGTGTAATCGTTGTTCAAACTAGTCCTAGAATGACTAAGAATGGTTTAAAAGAAGTGTTTAGAGAGTACTTTGGTGTAACACCTACAAAAGTAAATTCTTTAAGACAAAAAGGTAAAGTTAAAAGATTTAAAGGGAAACTAGGATCACGTCCAGATTTCAAAAAATTCTATGTAACATTACCAGAGGGCGCTGAAATAGCGAACCTTTCAGCTTAAGGGGATATGAATGGCAATTAAAAAATTTAGACCAATAACTCCTGCAAGAAGATTTATGACAGTTATGGATACTTCTGACATTACTTCTAAACCAACGGTTAGATCTTTACTTAAAAGAGTAAAAGCTAGTGCTGGTAGAAATAGTAACGGTAGAATCACTTCTAGACATAAAGAAGCAGGTGCTAAAAAACTATATAGAATCATTGATTTTAAAAGAGCTAAGTTTAATGTACAGGGAACAGTATCAACTATTGAATATGACCCATACAGAAACTGTAGAATTTGTTTAATTACTTATGCTGATGGAGATAAGAGATATATCTTACAACCTTCAGGTTTAACTGTTGGAACTAAAATCATGGCTGCAGAGTCTGGTTTAGATATTCTTCCAGGTAATGCAATGAGATTAACTAGTATCCCTGTTGGTACTATGGTTCATAATATTGAAATGAAACCTGGTAAAGGTGGGCAAATTGCTCGTTCTGCTGGTGGATATGCTCAAATTATGGGTAGAGAAGACAAGTATGTTATCTTAAGATTACCTTCTGGTGAGATGAGAAAAATTCTTGGTGTTTGTATTGCTACTATTGGTATTGTTGGAAATGAAGATTTTTCTAACATGGTAATTGGTAAAGCTGGACGTTCTCGACACTTAGGAAAAAGACCTCAAACAAGAGGATCTGCGATGAACCCGATTGATCACCCTCATGGTGGTGGTGAAGGTAAGACAAACTCTGGACGACATCCTGTTACTCCATGGGGTATGCCAACTAAAGGTTATAAAACTAGAAAGAAAAAAGCTAGTGATAAACTAATCATTTCAAGAAAGAAGAAGTAAAATGGCAAGATCAATAAAAAAAGGTCCATTTGTAGACGCTCACCTAGCTAAAAAAGTTATGAAAGCTATTGAATCAGGTGATAAGAAACCAATTAAAACTTGGTCAAGAAGATCTATGGTATTACCAGATATGATCGGACTAACTTTTAATGTACACAATGGAAGAAATTTCGTACCTGTTAACGTGACAGAAAATCACGTTGGATATAAATTAGGTGAATTTGCACCAACTAGAACATTTAAGGGCCATAAAGGTTCTGTTCAGAAGAAGGTAGGTTAATATGAGCGTATTACAACACAAACAAGCAAAACATTTAACTAAAAAAGAAAAAAGAGCTGCTGGTATCAATAAAAGCCATACAGCTACGTTAAAGTTTATCAGAATTGCTCCTCTTAAAGCTAGATTAATAGCAAGAGAAGTTCAAGGTATGAACTGTGAATTTGCAATTGCATCTTTACAATTTACTCCTAACAAAGCTGCTGGAATCATTTCTAAAGTTATCGCATCTGCTGTTGCAAATGCTGGTTTAGAGCCTGAAGACGCAATTGTTGTTTCTGCTAGAGTTGATAGAGCTCCTGTTCTTAAGAGATTTACTCCAAGAGCTAGAGGTAGTGCTTCTCCAAAGCATAAACCAACTGCACACATCTTTATTGAAGTTGCTGCAGCACCAAAAGGAGACAAGTAATGGGTCAAAAAGTTAATCCAATAGGTTTAAGACTTGGTATAAATAGAAACTGGGATTCAAGATGGTTCCCTTCTTTCAAAAAAATGCCTGCTAATGTTTCTGAAGATGACAAAATTAGAAAATTCATTAAAAAAGAATTATACTATGCTGGAATCGCTCAAACAATTATCGAAAGAACTGCTAAAAAAGTTAGAGTTACTATCGTTGCTGCTAGACCTGGTATTGTTATCGGGAAAAAAGGTGCGGATGTTGAAAAACTTAAAACTAAATTAGCTGCACTTACTGGTAAAGAAATTGCTGTAAATATTAAAGAAGAGAGAAAACCACAATTATCTGGTCAACTTTCTGCTGAAAATGTTGCACAACAACTTGAGAGACGAGTTGCATTTAGAAGAGCTATGAAAAGAGTTATGCAAAATGCAATCAAATCTGGTGCAAAAGGTATTAAAGTATCTGTATCTGGTAGACTTGGTGGAGCTGAAATGGCTAGAACTGAGTGGTACTTAGAAGGTAGAGTTCCTTTACATACATTAAGAGCAAGAATCGATTATGGTTTTGCTGAAGGTCATACTACTTATGGTTGTATTGGTATTAAAGTTTGGATTTTCAAAGGTGAGGTTCTTGCAAAAGGCGTTCCTGTTGAAAAAGCTGAAGATACTTCTAAACCTAAAAGAAGACCACAGAAGAGAAGAGGTAACTAATTATGTTAATGCCTAAAAGAACTAAATTCAGAAAAATGATGAAGGGACGAAATCGTGGTAAGGCTTCAAGAGGATTCTCTTTAGCATACGGTGATATCGGACTTAAAGCTGTTGAACATGGAAGAATCGATTCAAGACAAATCGAAGCTGCTAGGGTTTCAATGACTAGAAAAGTAAAAAGACAAGCTAAAGTTTGGATTATGGTATTCCCTGACAAACCTTTAACTGCTAAACCATTAGAAACAAGAATGGGTAAAGGTAAAGGTGCTGTTGATAAATGGGTTATGAATATCAAGCCTGGTCGAATTCTTTTTGAGATGGCTGGTGTTAGTGATGAGTTAGCAAGAGAAGCGTTAACTTTAGCTAGACATAAGTTACCATTCAAAAGTAAAATAATTACAAGAGATAGTGAAAATGATTTATTCTGATTTAAAAGAAAAAAGTTTAGAAGAACTAAACGGGTTATTAAAAGAAAATAAGGTGCTTCTTTTTGAATTAAAAGCTAAGCTAAAAACTATGCAGTTAACGAATACTTCTGAATTAAAAGTAGCTAAAAAGAATTTAGCTAGAATTCAAACAGCAATCACTGCAGTAAAAGCTAACTAAGGATCTATGATATGGCAATTAAAAAAGAGATTCAAGGTATAGTGGTAAAAATTTCTGGAGACAAAACTGCATCTGTATTAGTTACTAGATCTGTTATGCACCCAAAATATCACAAAACTGTGAAAAGATTTAAAAAATATTTAATTCATGATGAAAAAAATGAATTAACTTTAGGTGATACTGTTACTGCATTAGAATGTAGACCATTATCTAAAAGTAAATCTTATAGATTAAATACTATCCTTAAAAGAGGAGTTAAGTAATGATTCAAAGTTTTACAAGACTAAACGTAGCTGACAACTCTGGTGCAAAAGAAATTATGTGTATCAAAGTTCTTGGTGGATCTAAAAGAAGATATGCTTCTGTAGGTGATGTTATTGTTGCATCAGTTAAAAAAGCTATCCCTAATGGAAAAGTAAAAAAAGGTCAAGTTGTTAAAGCTGTAGTTGTTAGAACTCATAAAGAGATTCAAAGAGAAAATGGTTCTTTAATCAGATTCGACGACAACGCTGGTGTTATTCTTGATGCAAAAAGAGAACCAATTGGAACAAGAATTTTTGGACCAGTTGCTAGAGAAGTTAGATACAAAAACTTCATGAAGATTGTTTCACTTGCTCCGGAGGTACTATAGTATGGCGAATAAATTAAAAATCAAAAAAGGTGATATTGTAAAAATTATCGCTGGTGATGATAAAGGTAAAACAGGAGAAGTTTTAGTATCTATGCCTTCATCTAGACAAGTAATTGTTAAAGATTGTAAAGTAGCTAAAAAAACTGTTAAACCTGATCAAGACAAAAACCCTAACGGTGGATTTGTTAACAAAGAGATGCCAATTGATATCTCTAATGTTGTAAAAGTAGAGGGTGAATAAAATGGCATCTAGATTATTAGAAAGATATAAAGCAGAGATTAAACCTGTTTTAGAAGCTGAATTTCCTAAGAATAAAACGTTAACTGCGAAAGTAGAAAAAGTTGTTATTTCTGTGGGTGCTGGTGAAGCAATGAAAGATTCTAAATTAATGCAAAATATTCAAGATACTATCTCTTTAATTGCTGGTCAAAAAGCTGTTAAAGTAATTGCTAAAAAATCAGTTGCTGGTTTTAAAGTAAGAGAAGGTTATCCTGTAGGAATTAAAGTTACTTTAAGAGGCGAACAAATGTACGCATTCTTAGACAAACTTTGTTCTGTTGCATTACCAAGAGTTAAGGATTTTAGAGGTCTTAATAGAAATGGTTTTGATGGTTATGGTAACTTTAACTTTGGATTAGAAGAACAATTAATGTTCCCAGAAGTTGTTTATGATGATATTATTAAAACACATGGTATGAATATTGCTATTGCAACTACTGCTAGTTCTGATGCTGAAGCATACAGATTATTAGAATTAGTTGGTGTACCATTTACAAAAGGAAGAGCGTAGTATGGCAAAAAAATCTATGATCGCTAAACAACAGAGAACTCCCAAGTTCGCTGTTAGAGCATATACAAGATGTTCAGTTTGTGGTAGACCACATTCAGTATACAGAGATTTCGGTCTTTGCAGAATTTGTTTAAGAAAAATGGCTAACGAAGGTTTATTACCTGGTGTTAGAAAAGCTAGTTGGTAAGGAAATAAAGCTATGATGAATGATATGATCGCAGATGCTTTAACTAGACTAAGAAATGCAGCATTAAGAAAGTTAGAAGTAACTACTTTATTGCATTCTGGTACAGTTGTAGGCGTTTTAACAGTGTTAGAAAGTAAAGAGTATATAACTTCTTTTAAAGTTATTGATGGTGAAAACAACAAAAAATCTATTAAAGTAACTCTTAAATATGATGATAACGAGAAATCAGTTATCAACGAAATCAAAAGAGTTTCTAAACCTGGAAGAAGAGTATATAAAGCTTCTTCTGAGTTAAAACATTTTAAAAACGGATACGGTACAATCATTGTTTCTACAAACAAGGGTGTTATTGCTAACGACGAAGCTTTTGCTTCTAAAGTTGGTGGTGAAGTACTGTGTACAGTTTGGTAGGGGTAGAATATGTCAAGAATTGGTAAAAAAACTATCGCTATTCCTGCAGGAATTGAAGTTTCTGTAGAGGGTTCTATTATTTCTGTAAAAAAAGGAAATAAAGTATCAACTGTAGAAACTCATAACAGAGTTACTGTAAGTATTGAAAATAATGAAGTTAACTTAGGAAAAGTTGGAGAAGAAAAAGAATCTTCTGCTTTCTGGGGAACATACAGAGCATTATTAAACAACGCAATCACTGGATTAGCTACTGGTTTTCAAAAATCATTAGAAATCAACGGTGTTGGGTACAGAGCTGCTGTTAAAGGTAAAGTATTAGAATTACAATTAGGATATTCTCATCCTATTAATTATGATATTCCAGAGGGATTAGATATTTCTGTTGATAAGAATTTAATCCATGTTAAGGGTGCTGACAAACAACTAGTTGGTCAAGCTGCTGCAATTATTAGAGGCTACCGAAAACCAGAACCGTATAAAGGTAAAGGTGTTAAGTATACTGACGAGGTTATCGTTAGAAAAGCCGGAAAAACTGCGAAGTAAGGGTAAATAATGAGTAGAGCAAAAGACATAGCAAAAAAGAATTCTTTAAGATTAAGAAGAAAAAGAAGAGTTAGAGGTTCAATCTCTGGTTCAGCAGTAACTCCTAGAGTTACAATTTTCAAATCTAATAAATATTTAAGTGCACAAGCTGTTGATGATGTTAATGGAGTTACTTTAGCTTCAGTTCATTCAAAAACGTTAAACTTAAGTGTTAATAAAGAAAATGCAGTAAAAGTAGCAGCGGCATTCGCTGAAACTTTAAAAGCTGCTAAGATTGATACAGTTGTATTTGATAGAAATGGTTACCTTTATCACGGTGTAGTTGCAGCATTTGCTGACGCACTAAGAGATAACGGTATCAAAATTTAAGGGTTGATTATGGCAATTAATAAAGATGATTTCGAAGAAGCAATTGTTAATATTGGTAGAGTTACAAAAGTTGTAAAGGGTGGTAGACGTTTTAGATTTACTGCTTTAGTTGTTGTTGGTGATAAAAAAGGTACTATTGGTTTTGGAACTGGTAAAGCGAAAGAAGTTCCTGATGCTATTAAAAAAGCATTAGATGACGCTTTCAAAAGCTTAGTTACAATATCTTTAAAAGGTACAACTATTGCACACGATATTGAGCATAAATACAATGCTTCAAGAATTTTATTAAAACCAGCATCTGCTGGTACAGGACTAATTGCAGGTGGTGCAACTAGACCAGTTCTTGAGCTTGCAGGAGTTAAAGATATTATTGCAAAATCTTTAGGTTCAAATAATCCTAACAACCTTGTACAAGCTACTGTTGAAGCATTAGCAAGAATCAAAGGATAGATGATGGCATTAAATAATTTACAACCAGCTGCTGGTAGTACTAAAAATACTAAGCGAGTAGGAAGAGGTCAAGGTTCAGGAATGGGTAAGACTGCTTCAAGAGGAAATAAAGGTCAAAAAGCTAGATCTGGATATTCAATTAAGAGACATTTTGAAGGTGGTCAAATGCCTCTTCAAAAAAGACTTCCTAAAATTGGATTCTTTTCTAGAGTTTCTAAACCTTACTCAATCAACGTTGAAAAAGTATCTCAAGTTGCAAACTTAAGTGAAATTACAATGGAAACAATTAAAGCTGTGTACAAGTTGTCTAAATCTGTAACAAAAGTTAAATTGGTTGGAGCATCTGCAAAAGATTTAGCTTCAAAAATTAAAGACGATAACGTTACTACAACTGGTAAATAGTTATGAATAAAGATCTAATAAATAAGATTCTTATTACATTAGGTTTCATTCTTCTCTATAGGTTACTGGCATACGTGCCAGTACCTGGAGTTAATATTGACGTAGTAAAAGAGTTTTTTGATGCAAATTCAAACAACGCTTTAGGATTAGTTAATATGTTCAGTGGTAATGCAGTAGAGAGATTAAGTATTATTTCACTTGGTATTATGCCTTATATTACAGCCTCAATTATTATGGAACTTTTAAGTGCTACCTTTCCTGCTTTAGGAAAAATGAAAAAAGAACGTGATGGTATGCAAAAATACATGCAAATCATTCGATATACAACTATTGTAATCACATTAATTCAATCTATTGGTGTATCAATGGGTTTAAATTCATTAACAGGTTCAGCAGGTCAAAGTGCAATCTCAATTGATATGGATACTTTTATTGCAGTTTCTGCAATTTCAATGTTAACTGGAACTATGCTTCTTATGTGGATTGGTGAACAAATCACACAAAAAGGTATTGGTAATGGTATTTCATTAATCATCTTCGCTGGTATTGTTTCTGCAATTCCTTCTGCTATTGGTGGTACAATTGATTTAGTAAATAATGGTCAAATGAACTTTTTAACTGTTCTTGCAATTGTTGTTATTATTTTAGCTACTGTTGGAGCTATTATTTATGTTGAACTAGGTGAAAGAAGAGTACCTGTTTCTTATTCTAGAAAAGTTATGATGGCAAGTCAAAACAAGAGAATAATGAACTATATTCCAATTAAAGTAAACTTAGCAGGTGTAATACCAGCAATTTTTGCTTCAGCTATTTTAATGTTCCCTGCAACTATTTTGCAAGGAAGCCAAAATGAAACTTTACTTGTAATCGCTGATTATTTAAGTCCTGCTTCATATACATTTAATTTATTTATGTTTTTGTTTGTTGTCTTTTTTGCATTCTTTTATGCATCAATCACATTCAATGCAAAAGATATTGCTGAGAATTTAAAAAAACAAGGTGGGTTTATTCCTGGGGTTCGTCCTGGAACATCAACTGCAGAATTTTTAAATGATGTAGCTGGAAGATTAACTGTTTGGGGTGCTGTGTATTTAGGATTAATTTCTACACTGCCTTGGTTAATTGTTAAAGCTATGGGAGTACCATTTTATTTTGGTGGTGTTGCCGTTCTTATTGTTGTACAAGTTGCAATTGATACAATGAGAAAAATTGAAGCTCAACAATATTCAAATAAATATGAAACACTAAGTGCGGTTGGACTATAAATTATGTCAATAATTTTAAGAAAACCACATGAAATCGAAAAACTGCGCACAGCCTCTAAGGCTGTTGCTCAGACTCTAGAATATCTATCTTCAAACGTAAAAGCTGGTATGACTTTAAAAGAAATTGATGCTATGGGTGATAAATTCTTAGCAGATCGTGGGATTCGTCCTTCTTTTAAAGGTTTATACGGTTTTCCTGCTGCTGTTTGTACCTCACTTAATGAAGTTATAATCCACGGTATTCCTAGTGATACTGTTGTTAAAGAAGGGGATATCCTTGGACTTGACATTGGAACTGAAATTGATGGATGGTATGGAGATGCAGCTATTACTATGCCTATTGGAAAAATATCAAAAGAAGATGAAGCATTAATTGCTTGTTCAAAAGATGCTTTGTATCATGCTATTGATATTATTCGAGATGGAATGAGATTTAAAGAGTTATCAAAAGCAATAGAAGATTTTATTGTAGGGAGAGGTTATATTCCTTTGGTTCGTTTTTGCGGACATGGTATTGGAAAACAACCTCATACTGATCCAGAGATTCCTAATTATTTAGAATCAGGATCTGCAAAATCAGGGCCTAAAATAAAAAATGGTATGGTTTTTTGTTTAGAACCAATGGTCTGTCAAAAAGAAAATGAACCTGTTATTTTAGATAATGACTGGGACGTTGTCTCAAGCGATGGTCTTAGAGGTTCACATTATGAACATACAGTTGCTGTTATTAACGGTAGAGCTGAAATCTTAAGTAAAGTCTAAAAGGAAAAAATGTGTCAAAAGATGATGTTATAGTAATAGATGGTAAAGTAATTGAGGCCTTACCTAATGCAATGTTTAAAGTTGAATTAGATAATTCTCATGTAGTATTGTGTCATATCTCAGGAAAAATGAGAATGCATTATATTAAAATTTTACCAGCTGATAAAGTTAAAGTTGAAATCACACCTTATTCATTGGATAAGGGTAGAATCACTCACAGATATAAATAAATAAAAGGAAGTTTACTTCCTTTTATTCTTCTAAAATGATTATAAAAAATCATTAAATCACTAAAAATATGATTACAAAAAATCTTTTATGATATAATACAATTAAATTATTATTAAATGAAAGACTAACATGAATGATATTGTTCCCATCATAAAAAACACACTAGAAGTACTAAAAACTACAAAAACACCTGTCACTCCAAAAGCTTACGAAAAAGAATTTTTTGCACAAGCTCAAATTAATGGTGGAGCAGATGAACTTACAACAATAAATACAATTTTAGAATCTCTAAGTGATGATGAAAAGAATATTGTACGAAAAGAAAAAATTACCACCTATTATGAATTAGTTGAATTATTATTAAGAAGAATATCTGATAGTGATATTTCAAGATTTATAAAACACTTAAAATTTATCATGAGCCCTTCTTTGGATAATTCTTTTGTTGAAGAAATAGAAAATATTGTAAATAAAATATCTAAAAACCCTAAAAAATTAACACAAAATGCTTCTATTAATGAATTAAATATATTAAGTAAAAAAAGAATTGCTTTAGATAAAAACCTATTAAGCGATAAAACACAAGATATCAAAAAAATATTTGGTTTAATTGGAATATATTTAAATAAATCATTAATTCAAAGTCGAAATACAAATGAAGAAATTTATCGTATAAAAAATGAATTAGAGAGTTTAAATTTATCATCTGATTCCAGTCGTGAATTGGTACCCATTCATGCAAAACTAGTTGAAACAGTAAGTAAATTAGAAAATTCACTTGCTAAAAATCAAATTGATTTAATTAAGGGACAAGAAAATCATACTGTTCTGGAAGAAAAAATTGAAAAACTAGAAAATGATTTATCTTCTTTAAATAAGGAAAGATACACTGATTATTTAACCGGAGTTTTAAACAGACGGGCTTTTGATAACGAAATAGTAAAGATTGAAAATGAGTACAATATTTTTGATTCCCAATATGCTATTGTATTTTATGATTTGGATCATTTTAAGCATATTAATGATGAATATGGACATGATTGTGGGGATACAATTCTAAAAAACTTTGCTTCTTTATTGAACAAACTTACACGTGTTGATGATGTTGTAACACGTTACGGGGGAGAAGAATTTGTAGTATTAGTGCATTACAAAAAAGAAGAAGAAATTGTAAGATATGTTAAGAGAGTGAAAAATATTATTTCTAATAATTCTTTTGTTTATAAAGATGATTTAATTAAAGTGAAGTTTTCAGCAGGGGTTACTTTTAGAAAAGATTATAAATCCTCAGAAGAAACGATTATGGCAGCAGATAAATTTTTATATAAAGCCAAAGAAGAAGGTCGTGACAAAATTGTTATGTCCAGCGGAATTATTCACTAATTAAAAAATTGACCTTTTTCTATCCAAGATAAAAGGGCTTTTTTTGTACAATCACACATGACAAAAAGAAATAAGAATAATATTCTATATAAGCTACATTTTTTAAAATCACTTGGTTTTGAATATTGTGAAAATATTAACTTATCCGTAAACTTAGAAAATACACAAAAACTTCCAAATACTTTAATCGAATTGAAAAATATTGTTGATAACTGCCATTTATGCTCTCTTAGTAAAAGCAGAAAAAATGTTTTATTTGGTACGGGTAATATAAACAGTAATGTCGTTTTTTTATACGATGAGCCGAATTCTTTTGAAGATTCACATGGTGAATATTATTGGGGAAAAAACTCCGATCTTTTAGCTAAAATGATAGAAAGTGTTTTAGAAATTAAAAAAGAAGATGTTTATTTAAGTGCAATTGTTAAATGCAAATCATCAAAAGGAAGTATTACTTCGGATGATGTTACTTCTTGTAGTTCGTATTTAAACAAACAATTAAGTTTGTTAAAGCCTAAAATTTTAGTTCTTTTAGGTGAAAATGCACACAAACATTTATTTAATGATAATGAGAGTTTTGATGAAATCAGAGGTGTTTTTTTAAAATACAATGGAATTGATACTATTTGTACCTATCATCCAAGTTATTTACTAAGA
>Ga0209395_1004232_pt1 | contig 17050 bp, 11 predicted proteins | sample GOMGulsemesocosm_3_FD_184635 | JGI IMG/M metagenome (GOLD analysis project Ga0209395, IMG submission 184635) | Methane-oxidizing microbial communities from mesocosms in the Gulf of Mexico - GOM9D Gulf of Mexico (SPAdes) (version 2) | ecosystem: Environmental > Aquatic > Marine > Cold seeps... | reverse complement strand
ACAAATGGCGATGATGATCCGTGAAGGCAGCGGAATTGTATGTTTATGTTTAACCGAGGAGCGCACTAAACAGCTACAACTCCCTCAAATGGTCCAAGATAATACAAGCCAAAACAATACAGCTTATACTGTAACAATTGAAGCTAAAGAGGGCGTAACGACAGGCGTATCTGCAGCTGATCGAGTTACAACTATAAAAGCTGCAACAACGATTAATGCTAAACCTGAAGATTTATCTCGCCCAGGACACGTATTTCCCTTAAAAGCAAAAAGCGGTGGTGTCTTAGTGCGAAGAGGTCATACCGAAGCATCTATCGATTTAATGGTGCTAGCTGGATTAAGCCCTTTTGGTGTTATTTGTGAACTTAATAATCCTGATGGTTCTATGGCAAGACTGCCAGAAGTAGCAAAATTTGCAAACAAACATGATATGCCAGTTTTATCGATTGAAGATCTTGTTTCTTACATTTCTGAAAAACAAACTATCGCAAGCTAGTTCTCAAATAGTCTCAATACTAAGTCACATGTTATATGTGGCTTTTTAGTTTTAACCGTCTAAATCCTATGTATTTATTTTACACTTAAAAATTATCGACTCAGTTTTTAAACTACTATATAAGAACAGCCGCCAGTGTGAAACTGGAAATTTAAATAATAATTGATCATTCGACGACGGACAAAACCTTGAAATAGCTTTATTTTTATCTATTGCGTATTCCATTAAGTCAAAGGGCGATAACTTTATAAATGATTGTAATTGACCCTCTTTAATTTCAGTTGAGATCATCTCAGACTTAGTTTTCAACTTTAAATACTGTGATGCCGCAGTTTGATGTGAGACCTCTAAATTATACTTTGTGTTTATAGTGTCAATGCGTGTTAGATCATAAAACAATTTAAATGTTGCTATTACTAACGTAATTAAAACAAATAACATCAACTTAAACCTTTTTTGGCTTATTTTAGCACCTGTTTTAAAACTTCCGGTATCTATAGGTGGGTTAAATCTAGAGTCTTCAACTAAAAACTTATCATAATTTTGATTCATTTAGCTCACAATAATCCGTTATTTAATGTATCAGAAATTTACACAAAAAATGTGGACTAAATATGGAGGATTAACATTTAGTTGAAATCAGATTAATTCACAATTTTCTTAAACAGTATTTCGAACGGACCTAACTTAAAGTACTTCAACCAGATATTACTAAAAGCAATACTAGAAATACAAAAACTAAAAGAACAAAACAATGAAACTTCAATTGAGCTGGAATCAAATAAACTAAAATACTCTATTAATCCCATCCCTATAATCACATGAGCAATATAAATACTCAGCGAAAGTTGTCCTGTTTTGGCTAAGTATTTTAGTAAGTTAGAACTTATATTTTTTTGATATATATAAACACATGCAACAATGAGCATCACTGATGAACACATTGCAGAAATCATATACTGTGGCAAAGGTGGAATAATTGAAGTTGAAAATAAAAAAGTTATCTCTTCTTTTAATAAACCAACTTCACTGTTGACTATCATGAATAGCCTTAAACCGTAAAAAATACTTTCTATTAAGGCCAGTAAAATTAAAGCAGCTGAGAATAATTTTTTTTGTGTGGATAATTCCAATAACTTTTGACGCGCTAACCACATACCAAACACTAAAAATGCAGACCAAGGAAATACAGGATGAAATCCATTAAAAAATTGATGCCTTAAAATACCATCAACAGTCCAAAAATTTTGATAACTTAACGTCCCCCAATTCCAACCATGTTCATAATCTACAAAGCTCATTAATACTGGAAAAGCGAATATAATTACTAATGAAAGCCTAAGTAAATTTTTATCATTCAAATTAATTGAAACTAAACCAATTAAAAAGTAAAAACCATAAAAATGTAAAATATCCGCTGGCCAAATTAAGGTAAATATATAGCCCAAACCAATTAATAAAATGGCACGTTTAAATAGTGAAACTTGAATAGTAAAGTGAGAAAGAGGAGTCGCTTTGTATTGTTTTTTATGGGTTAAAAATGTAATACCTATACCAGCAAGAATAACAAATAGTGCAGATGCCCTGCCTTCAAATAAACTAGAGAAAACCACCAAGGCTTGACTGCCATGATCCGCACCCATCACAATTTTAAAGTTGACGATAATCATGCCAAAAATAGCGATAGCCCGTGCAACATCAATACCTTCGATGCGATTATTCATGTTTATACCAATCCCATTTAATAAGTGACCACTCAGAGCCTGTGAGGTTTTACAATTATAGCCATGTCAGTGAAGTAATGATTACTCCCTTTCGTACTGGCATAACAACGAAGTGTAAATCCTCAAAGGCTCCTTCTAGGCGGGTTTCAAAAATTATAAGCTTCAAACGTAAAGTAAAGCTGAAGCTTATTTTCAAAAACAAAGGAGCTAAAAACTCACACTAAAACCAATTGAAGGTCGCATTTCAAAGTCATCAGTTTCTTCTTTTATGATCAAATCATTCGTCGATTGTATTTTTTGATAATCTAAATCTATATAACTGACATTATCTTGGCCGTAAACATTCATAACTTCAAAAATTAGCATGGCATCTAAATCGAAAAAGTCTGTTTTTCTTTCAAAACGAATATCTAGTCTGTGAGCAACATCAAATCGTTCTGAGAAAGGTTCGCCATATTGTGGTAAAAATTTACCTTGATGATCAGGATTATTAGTCACGCCAGTAATAGGGGTATATGCTTGACCGCTTCGGGCTGTAAAGTTAAAGCCTCCATTCCAACGTTCATTAATTTGGTAATTAAATACAACATTCATTACTAAAGGCGTATCAGTATAATAATCTCTTGTGATATCACGCCTTAAGTCTGTACGTTCACTTTTTGCATAACTCAGTGACATCCAACCATACCATTTATCTGTTTTATTCTTATTGATTAAGAAATCGAAGCCATATGCTTGACCTTCTACATCATTACTATAAAGAAGCTCTGAGTCAGTATAGTTTTGGGTTAATGCCAAAGGCAAATCTGACATGGTTTTATAATAACCCTCAATTGACCAACTCCATTCGTCTGTTAACTCTTGTTGAAAACCTAAACTGGTATGCTTGGCTGTTTGTGATTTTAGATTAGGATTGCCTATTTCTGGCACAATCGTATCTAAGTCTTGTAAACGATTATATTCACCGTATTTAAAATTGATGGTACTTTCATCTGTTGCGAAATAACTTAAAGCAACTCTAGGATGGACAAAGGTTTCATCAGAGTAATCGTTATGTTGCCATTGAACCCCAAACTCACTTTGTATTTTATCTGTGGCTTGCCAGATATGTGATATGCCTACAAATTGATCGTCTATATCTTCCACTCTTTTATCTTGTACTCTACCACCCTTATTTAAAGTACAATCTGGATCTATATCAGTACAAGTATATTGAAACATATCATAGCTAAACTCTATTTCTTTATCATGATATGCCGCATCAAATACTAAACTATGCTCTTGATTAAATTGATAATTCAGCCTAGTTTTATAAGTAATTTGTTTCTCGGTTTCATTCTCGTAAAAACCACCATCAGTTTGGCCTCTACCATATTCAAATTTGCCAGTTTCACTTAACGATCCAATTCCCATCTTCAGATGAAAACCATCACCATAGTGATCCCATAAAATATTTTGGCTATTAAAACCACGACTAAAGGTTGCATCACCTTGATATTCTGGATTTTTCAAAGCCAATTCGGCTCTTTGATTAAAATTAGCCTTGGCACTATCTTCAGCACCAGTAAATGAGAAGGTAAACATATTATTATGATTCATATCCCATATTAACTTACCTTGATAATCATGATCATCTGGTGCCTGATTAACTGTAACACCAGTAAGTTCTCCATCATCATCTTCTAGCTCTTCACCTTCTTCAAAAAATAAAGGCAAGGTACTTTTACGAGCCGAAAAATAAAAAGCTGTATTTTCTGTTAATTGCCCCTCTGTAAAAATTCCCGCATTAAACATAGTGAAATCTAATGTTGTTTTAAGCGGTTGATATTTAGGGTTTCTAAGAGATACATCAAACACAGCACCTGTTGCATTGCTATAACTGGTGCCGTAACTCGCTGAATATAATTGAAAGTCTTGAATGATATATTTGTTAAAAATAGAGGAACCAAAATCATGAAAAATATAGCCCGCGGGCATAAAATCAACTTCAAATAAATTATCGCTAGGAGCTGAGCCTCTCACTGCGGGTTCACTCATAGAGCCACCAGCAGCCACAACGCCGGGTAAAGCATAAACTGCTTGAAGTGGATCGCCCATTGCTCCCGGCATACTTGTTAGTTTTTGCGCATCATCCGTAATTTGAGTTAAAATACTACTTCGTTTTGTTTGAACTTCTATGCGTTCCATTTTTTTAGTTTGCTCAATTTCTTGGGCACTGACATTTTGAAAACTCAGACTCATAAATATGGCAAGTGTTGATAACTTAAATTGTCTTTTTGGTGATGGCATTATTTTCATCCCTGTAATTAATTTACATATAATTTAGATGAAACAGAGAGAAAATAATGTCAGTAATGTGTAGTAACTTTGTCGAGTCCTGTATGTAAATGTATAAAAGTGTAGAAACTAATTCCCACAACAAACCGAAACACACATTAAAATTACAATGTATTAAAGATAAGTTAACAATGTAGTGACCGTTATTATTGTGTTTAATTTAGATACAAAACGATTTTTCGTTTTGACTAAATTAAAAGGACTAATAATGACAACTCCTATAAAAACAATTTCTCTTTGCTGTGCATTAGCAGTAACTTCTGTACCAACCTTAGCCAAAGATCTCTGGATCACCGCAGATGCGGACTCAGTTTCAACACTTAAAAAAGTAAATGCACAAGTTAAAAGTAATGTGCAATCAATGTTACAAACACAAAAAGTAGTTGCTAAGTTTGATGATGCAAATGTGCTTAAGCTTAGTAAGCTAATGCATGATGAACATAGACGTTGTGGTGGCTTTACTGTTCATACATCTGAGCAAGAAGCCATAGCTGCAAGTTTGTTACCTACAACGCTAGCGAGTTTTGTCCCACCCGTTATAAATCAAAATACCAGAGTAACAAATGCCCTTAGTCAATTAAATGCAAACAACATCAAAAATACCATTAATGACTTAGCTGGATTTACCAATAGATACTATCAAACCAGTCATGGGGTTAATGCTGCAAATTCTATTGAGACTCGCTGGAATAACTTAGCTAAAAATATTAGCTGGGCAAATGTCACTGCTTTTAATCATAGTGCGTGGCAACAAAATTCAGTCATTTTAACTTTAACAGGTAGTGAAAATCCTGATGAAATTGTCATAGTGGGTGGTCACTTAGATTCCATAAGTGGCACTTCTACAGGTGAGACCACAATAGCACCTGGCGCGGATGATAACGCATCAGGTATTGCCACTCTAACTGAAGTCCTAACTGTATTTTTAGCGACGGGTGAACAGCCTAAACGTACTATTAAGTTTATTGGTTATGCAGCCGAAGAAGTCGGTTTAAGAGGTAGCTCTGAAATTGCGACTCAAGCGTCTAACAATAATGATAAAGTACTTGCGGTAATGCAGTTAGATATGACTGGATATATTGGCGGACCAGAAGATATAGTATTTATGGATGACTATACAGATTCAGGGTTAAATACTTATTTGACACAATTATTAGATACATATCAACCCACTGTAAATTACGCTTTTAGTACCTGTGGTTATGGCTGTTCAGATCATGCTTCTTGGCACAATAAAGGTTACCCTGCATCTATGCCTTTTGAATCAAAAATGAATGCATATAACCCCCATATTCATAGTGCAAATGATACACCAGACAAATTAGACGCGACAGCAGAACATGCTTTAAATTTTGCAAAATTAGCGACAAGTTTTGCAATTGAAATGGGATTTAATACTGCGACACAAGAAACACCAATGTTGGAAAATAATATTCCTTTAACAAACCTTGTTGGCGCAAAAAATAGCATCACTAATTACAAGTTTATAGTACCAAGTGAAGCAACTTCTGTAACAATCACAAGTTCAGGAGGCACTGGTGATGCTGATTTATATATTAAAAAGGGAGCCGAACCAACAACCACAAGTTACGATTGTCGCCCATATAAAAATGGTAATAACGAAACTTGTAACTTCACAACAAATGTATCTGGTGAGTACTTTGTTCAATTAAATGCTTACAGTAACTATAGTGGCTTATCCTTAAAAGCATCATATGAAATTGGAAGTACTGGGGGCAATAGCGGCAGTGAAACCAATTTATCAGCAAGTACTGGTAACTGGGTTTATTATGAAGTAACTGTACCTGCTGGCGCAACAAGTTTTAATGTTTCAATTAAAGATGGTAGTGGTGATGCGGATTTATATCTTCAACAAGGTAGTCAACCTACAAAAAGTAGCTTTGTTTGCCGACCTTATAAAAATGGTAATAGTGAAACTTGTACGCAAACAAATCCACAGGCAGGTGTTTGGCATATTGGTATTAATGCTTACTCTAGTTTTTCAGGTGTAAATCTCACTTGGCAATACTAAGCTAAATATAACTAAATTTAGAAGCAACTTCTTATTTGGTTGCTTCTGTTCTTTCTCTTAATTCTATTTACTTATTTTAACAAAGTAACTTCGTCCAAGTACCACAATTAAAATACCCCCTAATACCAATACTGATGAGATTATTAATCTTTGTGTGATCAACTCATTGGCAAAAATAACTCCACCTATAGCTGCAATGATAGGCACACATAACTGAACAACGGATGCTTGGGAAACGTTTAAGCCACCCAGTGCTATATACCATATGGTATAGCCTAACCCCGATGCAAGCGCACCAGATAATACAGCTAAATAAATGCCTTGATTTGTGAAATGTGCATTTTTAAAACTTAACAACAATACAATTAATAATAGTGGAAATGTACGCAAAAAATTATAGGCAGTATCACTTAATGGATCCTTTGAACCTCGCCCAAGTAAAGTATAAAAAGCCCATGCAATACCTGAACTAACCATTAAAATAACACCCGAAAGTGAAGGGGTCGTTAAGGTTGGTAAAATTAAATATATAAAGCCATAAAATGAAATAGCTAAACCTAGCCACTCACTATAATGAAGCTTATTACCTTTAATTAAATTTACAATCAGCATGGTAATTTGCACCGAACCAAATAAAACCAGCGCTCCTATGCCTGTATCTAAAGTGATATAACCAAATGAAAAAGCGATAGCATATATAAATAACATGCACGCAGCTAACCAGCTTCCTTTTGTATTTGACTGATTATTGTTATTACTCACTTTAGTTTTAAACAAGATAATCAATAGTAGGATAACAATACCTGATAAAAGTCTTATTACTGTAAAACTCGCTGCATCTATCATATTTTCCCCCAAAGCTAATCTGCATAATACAGAGTTTCCAGCAAAGGCTAAAAGAGCAAATAACGTACAGCTAATGATTTTTAAATAACTTTGATTCATTTAGCAAACTCACAATAGTGAGGTTGTATTAAGGTTAAATAGTCTTGCGTATTTAATATAAAAGACTTTGTTAAAATACCTGCATTAAATGCAATCTTTTCGTTATGCAATATCGACTCATCAAGATACAAATCATAAGGGTATAGTGGTTTACCAAAAGGCGGTAATGCGCCCTTTTCTACATCACAAAATTCTTTTAATTCTTCTTCTGTTGCAAACCTGAGTTTTTGCGTTTTAAGTATCTTTCTCACTTTATTAGAATCAACTTGCTTTTGTGCTGAAATCACAAACAAGTAAAATCCTTTTTTAACCTTAAATAATAGGGTTTCACCCCCTATTTTTATATCTTCGCCACGGGCTTTAGCTGAAAATTCACAGGTGGCTGCTGCTTCATGATCAACTTCTTTATAATTAACATTGTTATTTTCTAATAATGTTCTTAGGTTATCTGTGATACGCATTTTATAATTGATAGCTTTTTAATCATGATGCGTATCATAATTGTAAAAACAAATTTTTCAAGCGGAATAGGCACCCGCTTCTTTTATCATAATGAATCAATCATCCCCTAAAAACATATCTTCGTCTTCATGTTCATGGGGTAAATCATCATTCAACTCATCCAAACTGATACTGAGTGTTTGCGAGTAATAAATAGCAGTTGGCTCTGAATAATTAGGCACATTATCATAGCTAAATACGCTGTAATACTTTGCTATACTGGAATTACCAAAGTTATCAAATGTATATTCATCTTTACCACCATATATTTTGACTCCATCAAAAGGCGACTTTGGAGAATGAAAACGGTTACGCACAACAAAAGAACCAACAAAATCTGCATGTTCAGGATTTTTCCAGCTTAATTTTACTTGTTGATTTTCAATACTCACAGCCAAATTCTCAGGTTGCGGTAATGAGTATTTTCGACGCTCAACATAATTGATAATAAGCTTAGCTTTAAGCTCATCGCTATCTTCATGAAAATCGACTAACGCATTGGTCGCCTGTGACTCTGATGTTGCTCGAATGATAAAATAAAACGGTTTATTCTCCCAATGTAATCGCTCTAATGCTTGCATAGAGTAACTATCAAAAATGAAATGATGTTGAGATTTATCCTTGAGTTGTTCATTAGAAATTTCATAACCAATATACTCAATTTTCTCTCTTTGTTTCACACTTTTATAATCCACATCTTCAAGCTCCACCAGCTCAATGGTGAATCTAATGTCTTTTGAGGTATTTAAATAATTTTTATTATTGAGTAATAAATAAGCTTGTGTGATCACTGTGGTATCTGGGTTTGGTAAAACATCTAACGCAAATGCCATTTGCCCGTAAACAATCTGACCTTGCTGATCAAATCCCGACTTTAACTGATCACTTTGCACAAATTCAGGGTGGATCGTATTGAGTACCGCTGGACACATCTCAATTACTTTATCTGGCTGACTATAAATTAAATCTAAATAAGGCCGGTAATGTAAACCACTACCAAAAGGTCCGTAGCCAATATCAAATTGCATCATTTGAGAATCATTACCTAATGGCAAACTTGTCGGTCCTTTTATCCTAAGTAAAACGTGTTTATTATTCTTAAGAATATTTTGATGTAATACATTACGCTCCACACCATTGAATTGCCATTTACTCCAAATGCCTTGAGTCATTTTATCTGATTCAATAGTTTGCCCTAAAGTGCAGACACTTTGTGCGTTGGCTATTTCATCATAGTCATATATATCAGTAATTTGAGTGACATCTAAAATATCAATTGACCACTCACCAAACTTTTCAATTTTTGCATTTACTCGATTCATTGGATAAAGCGAAAATTTTGCACTTTTTATAGTTGAAAGTTCAGGTAAATTGCTCAAATCAAAACATATTACGCCATAACTAATCCCCCTTTTTTTATTAACCCCAATAAACATAGAGTTATAGCCAAAGTGTTCTTTGTTTTTACTATTATAGTTTTCAGCTAAATAACCAACATCATGTTTTGCAGGAAATACAGTCATTGAAAATTCATCACTGGCTAATTTGGTTTTTAACCGTAGTTCAGGACTAAAAGGAGATTTCACTTTAGATACTTTATCAACAGCTCTTATATTATAGAAATAACTTTGTCCCGTTTTTAATTGCACATCCATAAACTCAGAGGATTTTGTAATCGCGACTAAGGTTTGCTCATTACACATATTCTTATTCGTTTCGCTGCGATAAATTTCAAAATATAAATCATCTTTAATCGGGCATATCCATTCAAGTGTTGCGGTATCAGTACCTATCTCTTTTATTGTAAAACCTTCTATTCTCTTGGGTGCGAGCTTCGAATAATTAATTGCTTCCGATAAAGCGTGTATTAGAGCAGGAATATTTTCATCAATGCTTTGTGTCATGTTTTGCATATAATCAGGAATATTTCGAGTACCAACCTCAACAACGGTTGCTAATATTCCCTTTGAATAATAATACTCACGGCCACTGCCTCTAATTAAATTCGCAGGCGGCTTTCCCCTATGAATGCCATATTGTCTTCCTGTCACTTTTTTTATTTCATTATTCATATTAGCGCATAAAATATTAAGATCTGTACCCTCAATTTCCACTTCATGATTGAATTTATGTGCAGGGAAAAACACATTGCCTTGCGAGTGGTAATCAAGAGATACAGATATATTTGAATGTGCTTCTACAAAATTTTTAATAGCTTGTGTTTCTGGTTCAGAAAATGGATATGGTCCGCCATAAGTATTGCTATTACTATCACCGCCTTTTCTAAACTTCGAATCAAAATTACGATTTAAATCAACTCCAAATGATCCATCACCATTATCTCTTCTATTCTTACGCCAAAATGAAAAGTGATTTCTAGAGTACTCAAAACCATCAGGATTTAAACAAGGCACAATATAAAGCGTATTGCGCGTTAGTGTATCCATAAGTTTAGGGTTAACGCGGTAGTTATCTAAAATATACTTAATAAATTTAATTGCTAACTCATTACCTATCCATTCTCTTGCATGAATAGAACCAGTATAAAGTAAGCCTGGTTTTTCATCTGCAAATGCAACATCATTTGAGATCGTCGCCATCATGATTGGGCGGTTTTCCCATGTATTTCCAATACTTTGTAAACGAATTAAATTTGGGTGCTGACTCATAGCTTGTTGTAAAAAATCGATAGTTTCTTGATATGATGCATACTGTATTTTCATAAGGGTACTTTCATTGATTATCAATAATTTTAAGAAGCAGCTTAAAATTTTAAAGCTGCCTCACAGTCACTCGTTATAAATCTTTACTAAATTGTGCCCAATGAGATTGGATCACTTCTAATTTTTTAGCTTTAACATTTTTAATTTCACATAACTTTTGAGGGTTGTTTTGCAATGCGTCAACAACCCCTTGGGTGCCTAAAGTATTCACAATTTCTTGTGCCATTTTATTGCCAATGCCTTTAATGCTGGTAAAGAATGACATCAAACTTAATTGCGATATCGCGTTAGTATCGTCTGATGTTTCAATAACTAATGAATCACTACTTTCATCTTTACATACTTGAAGTGGTAAAGGCTGTGTAAATAGCTCAGGATGATTAAGTTTAAAGTTATCTTGAAAATTCCATACATCGCTTGGCCATTCCTCTTCCTCCTTTTGTTCAACATGCATGACCGGATAACCAAACTCATCAACTTGCTTAAATAGTTCATTACCATCACAACTAGGAGTATGTTTACCAAATGTTATATGACGCATTGTTCTAAGGAGACTCACATTAATTTTTCCTAACTCCTCCCAATTCCACATTGGAATATGTGGTGCTTTAAACTGACCATTTGAATATTTCCACATCAAGTATTGCCCTATCCAATCCCGTATATAAGGAAATGCAGCAAATGCTGTGGCGCACTCTAAAATATAGCTTTGACCATTTTTTCCCAAAGCAATATCACACGCCCAATATTCTGCATTTGCTGCTTTAGAGGTTTCAATGGCAAGTTTAAGTACATTTTTTGGTACATTCGTATAATCCATGCTGCCGCCCTGGCTTGTATTAGTAAGCCATTCTCCTTCCGGCGGTCTTCGCCAAAACGCGCATACAGGTTTATGTCCTATCAGCATGACTCGGATATCAGCTTCCATAGGAACAAAGTCTTGAACGTAAACCGGATAGTATTTCTGTTTATTCAGTAAAGTTTTAGCTTCCAGATAACTATCAACTTTATGAACAAAGTAACCACCATAATTTGAAGGACCAAAAGAGCGTTTAATAATTTTAGGGTATGTGGCACTTTTTAAGTATTTTTCAGCACGATCAGGTACATAAAAAATACTAGTTTGAGGCGCTGGTAAATTATATTTATTACAAAAGTGAGTCACATTTTCTTTTGACTTGTTCGAAAATTGCGCATCAAGTGATGGCACAAACTCAACATGCGGTAAGGCTTTTGCGATATCTCTAAAAGTTTCGTAGGCAGTTGCGGGAATATTACCTATTAATACATCTATTTTTTTTGTTTTTATTTCATCTATAAAACGTTGCTTATCTTTGCCCCAACGATAAGTAACTTGCTCTATTTTATTCGGCCAACCTTTGAAGTTGGACTTATCAAAAAAACGCATAACATGATTTAAATAAAGAAAACCAAGCTTTGGCAAAGTGTTAGTGTTTTTCATTTTACGCAACCTTAGATCTAGATTGAGAAACAGTTCGGTCAATTAAATTAACGATGGCGTCTAATTTTTTATTATTGAAGTTTAGCCCTAGCTTTTCTTGTTCTGGAGTAGCAAATGCTGGAATACTATTAATTTCTAGTACAACATAACGCTCTTGTTCGCGATCATAGATTAGGTCAACTCCAGCGATCTCTAACCCGGCTAAATCTGCGGCCCTTTTGGCGAGTGCAACAACTTCATCATTTGGCTCCCTCACAAAAATACTTCCACCAGAAGTGATATTCGTTTTCCAATCATCTTTTGGCGCTTTGCGGCCATAACAACCAATTAATTGACCATCAACAATATCAATCCTGAAATCTGTATTGTCATAATCAATAAAACGTTCTAGATAAAAGTAACGTAAATCAGTACGACTTAAAAAAGGTAATAGCATATCAAGCGCTTGTTCACCTTCTATTTTGACAATGCCTGCCCCGCCCCAACCATCTGTCGGTTTATATACAAGCTTTCCACCCCAATCTTTAATAGCTGCTTTTAAACCTTGGGTATCATTTTTATGACATAATCGATATTCAGGTGTAGCAATTGAATGGTTATTAAGTAGATGGGAGGTTTTAAATTTATCCTCAGATAGTGCAAATGCGGCATAATTATTTATAGTTGGAATACTTTGGCTGATAGCTTCATAAAGATACAACTGATATTGTGTCTGCTGACCTGCGTTGTAACTTAAAAATAAATCGAGTTCTTCCATAACTGTATTATTACAAAATATATTGCCATCTCTTGCATAAGCATCACGTAAATTCAGTCCCGTTATACAGCTAATATCTCTTTGCTTAAGTGCATCAACCATTTTAGTTTGGATTTCACTGCCACCACCATTTTCATATAACCACAAACCAACATTTGCTGCCGCCATCGTTTATCTCCATTAATACAATTTTGTTAATACTGAATAGTTAAACTAATTAGTGCTTCTGTTTGCTCTATTAAAGTCTAGTTTTATGACAGTTAGTTGAAGAAATATTAAATCACTAAATTGTTCATTAAACGGTCACAAAAATGAAACCTTAAATTTAAACTTTTATATTTAAATAAAGTGATAAATCACATTAAAAATCACTATGAAAGGCTTTAAAATATGATTGAACCAATGAACTTTTCTGAATTAGCTCAAATTATCAATTTAAATTCATATAGCAAAAATAAATGTGGAATAGATGAAAATGCAGATGTATTTAAATCTTGGATGCTTCCTCTCGGTTTCCAATGCCAAACTTATGAAAGAGAACTTATTGGAAATCACATTTTGTTTCGTTCAAATAAAAAACCAGGCAAAAAATTACTCTTGTTAGGCCATTTAGATACAGTCTATCCACCGGGTACATTCGAAAAATTTTCAGAAGATGAGCAGTGGATTTATGGGCCTGGTGTTTGCGATATGAAAGGCGGCAATTATGTGGCTTTATGTGCTTTAAGAAATTTAAAAAAGCAGATTGGGGAAATTTATAATATTGATATGTTACTCGTTAGCGATGAGGAAACTGGCAGCGATGATAGTAAAGCGCTTTCTTGTCGATTAGCCAAGAACTATGATTACTGCTTTGTATTTGAAGCTGCAGGAGAAAATCACGAAGTGGTAATATCACGTAAAGGTGTCGCTACTTTTAATATTGAAATTGAAGGAAAAGCAGCTCATGCTGGTAATGAATACAGTAATGGTATTAATGCGAATTTAGCTGCTGCCCATATGGTAATCGACTTAACAGCCTTAACCGATTTAAACAAAAAAACGACTGTTAATGTGGGTAAATGCTCAGGTGGGATCGGTGCTAATACCATTTCTCCTAAAGCAAACCTTTTAGTTGAAGCACGCTTTAATTGCTTCAATGAAAAGCTCAGAGTATTAGAAAATATCTACCATATAATTGATCATTCCAAAGTTGAAGGCGTAAAAATAAGTATTAGCGGCGGAGTACAAAGAGATGTTATGTCTGCTAACCCTAAGCAAACTGAATTATTGAACTTTATTAGTTCGGCAATAGGTTATAGTTTGCCAACTGAATCTCGTGGCGGTGTAAGCGATGCAAATACCATGTCTGAGGCTGGATTAATTACAATTGACGGTTTTGGTCCATTTGGTGATGGCGATCATACTGTCAATGAACGTGCTTGTAAAAAAAGTTTTATACGTCGTATAGATGAAATGAGTAAAATTTTAATCCAATTAGCCAATCAAAGCCTTAAAAATCATTCAAATACTTCAAATCAAAGCGCGCAATCTGCTTAGCAGAGTTAATAAATATCCTTCGGCTCTTTCATAGAGTCGAAAAAAAATTGAACTGTCATAAACAACAAAAATGCAACATTTAAATTTCAAATAAATGGTTAGTTATTACACACCCCAAAAAAGTTTAAATACAGTTGCCCAATAAAACAACAATACTAATAAACCCAATAATCAATAGAATAAATAACGCACAATGTTAAAACAATGTAAATAAACTTTCTTTTCTTCATTTTACGTTCTACAAATAGGGACACCACTAATAAGTTATTTTGATTCAACTTGTTACGTGAGACAAACAATAATATTTATTTAAGGAAATAAGATGAAAAATGTATTTAAATTTGCACCTGTTGCAGTTGCGATCGCTTTTAGCATGAATGCGCAAGCCGCTCAGTGGCAAGATGCACAACAAGTTAGCTCTAACAACAATATCTCTAACTCTGTAATGCAGCACACTATCAGCCAACAACTTAACTTGCCAAATGATTATCAAATGAAAGAAGTGCGCAGAGTTGTACTGGCAAATGGCAATGTAAAAGCAAGATACCAGCAACAATATAAAGGCATTCCGGTTTATAATAGTGCAATAGTTGCACAATCTAATAACTTTGGCTTGATGCAATCAAGTGTAGGCCAAGTACTCACTAATATTGAACAAGATATTGTTTCTACAGCAGTAACAATAACAGCCGATGAAGCTATGAGAAAGCTAATAGCTCAAAGCAGCACTAAAGTAAAAGCTGAAAACAAAAAAACTGAATTATTTGTATATTTAGATGATCATCAAGAAGCGCGTCTTGTTTATGAACTTTCTTACTTCAATGCACACAAACAACCTAGTCGCCCATTTGCAATTATGGACGCAAATACGGGTGAAATAATCAAACAATGGGATGGTTTAGCGCATGCATTGGTAGGTACTGGCCCTGGTGGTAATGAAAAAACAGGTCAATACGAATATGGTACTGACTTTGGTTTCTTAGATGTAAGCCAATCAGGTAATACATGTACAATGAACAATACCAATGTAAAGACTGTTAATTTAAACGGTTCAACGTCTGGTTCTTCAGCGTATAGTTATAACTGTCCAAGAAATACATTCCAACAGATCAATGGTGCATACGCGCCATTAAATGATGCGCACTTCTTTGGTGGCGTTGTTTTTGATTTATATAATGACTGGTATGGCACTGCGCCTTTATCTTTCCAATTAACTATGCGAGTTCATTATTCTAGTAATTATGAAAATGCATTTTGGGATGGCTCAGCAATGACATTTGGTGATGGCGCTAATACTTTCTATCCACTTGTGAGCCTCGATGTTTCTGCTCATGAGGTTAGCCATGGTTTTACTGAGCAAAACTCAGGTTTAGTTTACAGTAATCAATCAGGTGGTATTAATGAAGCATTTTCAGATATGGCAGGTGAAGCAGCTGAAAACTTCATGCAAGGATCAAATGATTGGTTAGTAGGTGCTCAGATATTTAAAGGGCAAGGTTCTCTTCGCTACTTCCAAGATCCAACGCAAGACGGTAGCTCAATTGGCCATGCATCTAACTATTACAATGGTATAGATGTGCATCATTCAAGCGGTGTATTTAATCGTGCTTTCTACTTACTTGCAAACACTGCAGGTTGGGATACTCGTAAAGCATTTGAAGTGATGGTCAGAGCAAACCAGCTATATTGGACTGCTAATACAACATTTGATGAAGCAGCCTGTGGTGTACAACGCGCTGCTACTGATGCGAGTTACAATACAGCTCACGTTATTACAGCATTTAATACTGTTGGTGTTGATGCAACATGTGGTGATGGTGGCGGGACTCCCACACCAGAAGCTGAATTACAAAATGGTGTCGCTGTAACGATTGCTGGCGCCAAAGATTCTCAAACTCAGTTTTATATAGATGTACCAGCAGGTGCAACTGATCTAGCAATTCAAATCAGCGGTGGAACTGGTGATGCTGATTTGTATATGAAAGCAGGTAGCACAGCTTCAAAATCAGACTATGACTGTCGTCCATATAAAAATGGTAATAACGAAAGCTGTACTGTAGCAGCGCCTGAAGCAGTACGCTATTCAGCAATGATCGATGGATACGCAGCATATTCAGGTATGTCTCTTATCGCAAGTTACACTGAAGGCGGTTCTGGCGGTGGTGGTACAGGTACTTTTGAAAATAACCAAAGCTACTCTATTCCAGATAATAATGCTTCCGGTATAACGAGTGATATTGCAGTAACAGATATTGGCAATGCAGCAACTGTGAGTGTTGAAGTTGATATTAGCCATACATATAAAGGGGATTTAAAAGTAAGTTTGATTAGCCCGACCGGTGTAAGTTATGTACTTCACAATAACTCAGGCGGTAGTTCTAATAATATTAAAAAGACTTACTCTGTCACTTTAAGTGGCAATGATACAACTGGTACATGGCAATTAAAAGCTGTTGATAGTGCATCTTGGGATACAGGCACAATTAATCGTTGGTCTATGACTTTTTAAAAATCCTGGACGTTTTATCAAACCT
>Ga0209395_1004231_pt1 | contig 17051 bp, 13 predicted proteins | sample GOMGulsemesocosm_3_FD_184635 | JGI IMG/M metagenome (GOLD analysis project Ga0209395, IMG submission 184635) | Methane-oxidizing microbial communities from mesocosms in the Gulf of Mexico - GOM9D Gulf of Mexico (SPAdes) (version 2) | ecosystem: Environmental > Aquatic > Marine > Cold seeps... | reverse complement strand
GAAGATGACTGGATAGAGGTAATAAAGAACTTTAGGCGTCATTACGGTAACTTTGCTGGCAGTGAACAAAGTTTGCGACGTTGTGCCAATGACCATCACCACCGCTGGTATAAAGGTGTAGGCTGATTTTAGAAAAAATAACAATTACCTTCAGTAACTTAACGAGTACTGCTGATGCTTTACTGTGTCAAATTTTTAAATTATCTGTAAATTCCCCGAAAAACTAATTTTTTGGCACCACAAATAGTGTGAAATAGACTCCTAGATTAAATAATAGGGGGCTTTCTCGTTAATACATCGTCGTCTAAATTTATTGAGTGTCCTTTATTGCATACTTTATTGCACAGATTTTATTTATGAAGATACAGGCCCAGATGAAACAGTTATTTTTACGAATTATACGAAAGAAAAACAATCTGTTCCTCAGCTTTGGTCTCATCATCGATGGTTAAACATCAGCGTTGATGAATGCTCAAGCAATGCGGTATTAATATTGGGTACACTTGGTTTCCAATCTATTGTTAAAAATAAGCACTATGTTTATGGCAACCTAAATGGTAATAGAGCAACTATAAAATGTGTAGATATGGCTAAGGCTAAGGCTTCATTTGTATATACCGCTGTGGCAGGTGCTGATGTGAAGTTAGTTGAAAAACTAAGAAATGAGATCGCATGGAAATTGTAATTGGCATACAAGAAATAATTTAAGACGCTAATTTTAGCCAACCATCTGCCTGACAATATTTAGGATTAAAAAGAGTGGGAAGCACGCATATTAATTCGCAATATATTTTAAGGGTAAAGCAGTGGTATCGACAATTTTACGCATGATAAAAGCAGATTTTACACCGCTTACACCGGTAATTCGGGTGATTTTACCCAGTAAAATATCGTGGTAACTGTCCATATCGGCAACAGCAATTTTTAATTGATAGTCCGCATCGTGTCCGGTAATTAAATAGCATTCAATTACCTCTTCAAAGGTGCTGATAACACGCTCGAATTGTGCAAAGCGCTCAGGAATATGCTTGTCCATACTGATGTGTAAAATAGCAAATAGGCTTAAAGAAAGTGCTTGTTCGTCGATGCGTATCACTCTGTTTTTTATTACGCCGCTATCTTCGAGGTTTTTGACGCGTCTTGAGCAAGGTGCTGCCGTAAGGCCGACACGTTCGGCTAAGTCTTGATTGGAGAGGGCACCATCAATTTGTAATTCACGCAATATTTTTTGATCAAAGCTGTCTAGCTTGAATGTTTTTTTCATTATGCTGCCTATCTGCGCAATATTTTATTAGTAATTAGTTTATATACTTAACAATGATTGCGCAAATGGTGTATAAAATGATAATTACACTAAGTTATTGCGCAGGTTATCGCTTATAGTATGTCTAGGTTGTGGCCATAAGAAAAGATACAAGGCTTATCTAGAGCGCTTTAGCCAATTAACTCACCCGTTAATTGGAAAACGATTAATAGCCATTAAAACTTTTAGTCGCATTATTTAATCAGAGAATTATTGTCCCCGAGCGCAGTCATTTGTGATCACGTTCTACATTTATTATTAACTATATAGGCAACACAATGTTTGATCATCGTAAATACAAAGTATTCGACACGGTAAAGTTAACGGACCGGACTTGGCCGGATCAAGATATTACTAAAGCACCGGATTGGTGTAGCGTTGACCTGCGTGATGGCAACCAAGCTTTAGTTAATCCTATGAATCTAGTTCAGAAAACGCGGATGTTTTTGCTATTAGTTAAATTAGGATTTAAAGAGATTGAAGTGGGTTTTCCTTCGGCATCGCAGCCTGATTTTGATTTTGTACGCAAACTCATCGAAGAAAACATGATCCCAGACGACGTGACAGTGCAAGTATTGACTCAGGCGCGCGAAGATCTAATTTCTCGCACTTACGAGAGTTTAGTTGGGGTTAAACAGGCAATCGTACATGTTTACAACTCAACATCTGTAGTACAGCGCCAGCAAGTTTTTGCTAAAGATAAAGATCAAATTAAGCAGATTGCTGTTAATGGTGCTGTTTTAGTGAGGGAATACGCAGCAAAGTATCCGCAAACGCAGTGGCATTTCCAGTATTCGCCTGAGAGTTTCACGGGCACAGAAATGGATTATGCGGTTGAAGTGTGTGATGCAGTTATCCAGCAGTGGGCACCTGTGTTTGATAATCCCCGTGAGCGTTTGATCATTAACTTGCCATCGACAGTTGAAATGACCAGCCCTAATGTTTATGCCGATCAAATAGAGTATTTTTGCCGTAAATTAGTTAATCGTCACAATGTCCGTATTTCATTGCACACGCACAATGACAGAGGTTGTGGGGTGGCAGCGGCTGAACTTGGTGTTATGGCAGGTGCAGATCGCATTGAAGGCACATTGATCGGTAATGGTGAGCGCACCGGCAACATGGACATTGTGACTATGGCGATGAATATGTACTCTCAAGGTGTTGATCCAGAATTGGATTTGTCTAACATTATTGAGATCATTGAAGTGGTTGAGTACTGTACTGAACTTGCAGTTTCTGCGCGCCATCCGTGGGCAGGGGAGTTGGTTTATACTGCTTTTTCGGGCTCTCATCAGGATGCTATTCGCAAATCGGTTAATTACCATAAAGAGCATAACCTTGAGCATTGGCAAGTGGCTTACTTACCGATTGATCCGAGAGATATTGGGCGTGAGTACGATGCTGTCGTGCGCATTAACAGTCAAAGTGGTAAAGGTGGTGTGGCGCTAGTGCTTGAGCGCGATTATGGCATCGAGTTACCTAAGTGGATGCACGTTGTGCTTAGCAAGTTAGTGCAAACAGCCGCCGAAGAGCAAAAGGTTGAAATATCGTCGAAAAATATCAAGGCGATATACGATCAACACTTTGTGCAAGTCGACCAATTGTGGCAGTTACAAAGCTATGAGTTACATACCCAAGACAGCCAAGTAAATGCTAAATTCACCTTTGCTGGCAATCAATACCAAGGAGCGGGTGCAGGCGCACTAGAAGCGATTTGCGATGCGCTTAATAGTCACTTTGGTTGTGAAATTGAAGTACTGCAATATGATCAACATGCACTTAACAGTGGCACCGATGCCCAGGCGCTTGCGTGTATTCAAGTGAAAATTGACTCTGAAACATTCACCGCGGTTGCCCAAGATGACGATACATCCAATGCAACATTACAGGCATTATTAACAGCGGTTAGCCGCTCGAATATTAAGCCGATTAAAGTGGTTGCTTAAGTTTATAGCGCGTAATTTCAGTGTTTTGAGCTGGATAACCGTTGAATGTTAAAAAAGGAGTAGCTTAGGCTGCTCCTTTTTTCGTTGGTTACTTATATTGCTTTAGCCTTGATGATTATTAATCCGCAGACCTAGACTGAAAAAGAAAATAGTTTGTCAAAATTAATGACTGTCCCAAAACTCGGGACTACGGAGTTTCGACGGATCCCAGAAAATAAATTAAGTTTATAAATCAGTATCTTTTTACTTAAGCAAGTTATGCACTTACTATGTGAATATCAGTAAATAAAAAACATTAATAAGGATTGTTATGTTTCAGCTTAAGTTTCCCCAAGGTTCTAATATCGCCTTAATAAATGGTGATGTTCAGCTTAGCTTTGATCAACTTCACCAATTACGTGAGATCATTAGTACTCTGTTTTTAGATGCCCAGCAGAGCCATCCGGTAAGGGTCTTAGGTTGTTTAAATGACGATATAAACGCAATATTCGCATTATTAACGATAACGGAACTGTGTGATTTTATGCCTATAAATCCACAGTTAACTGAAACAGAAATACAGCGACTGGTTAAAGACAGTAATAATGTCGATGTGGTTATTATGTCTGCTGACTTAATGGCGACCCATGCGCCATCTCTGGTTGAACATATTCCGGTGATTTTGGATTGGGATAATATTGTTAATCAAGCAAACAGTATTCTTGCCAATGCCAACGCCAACACAGAAAATCAAGCAGACGTAAAGTCACACGCCTCAACACAAATAACACCAACCGCAACACCAATACAAAAACCGGGACGGCTAATTCTTCATACGTCTGGTTCTACAGGAAAACCTAAGCGAGTACCAATAACGTTAGAGTCAATGAATGCCTCGGCCGCTGGTATCGCGAAAAGCCATCAGTTGTCCAAGAATGATATCGCTTTGAATATATTGCCCACTTTCCATATCGGCGCTTTAGTCGATGTGCTGTTAGCACCATTTCAGGTGGGCGGCACGGTGACTATTTCATCAAATAGAACACCAAAAGCACTCGCGGATACATTATTGGAAATTAGGCCCACTTGGGTTCAACTTGTACCAACCATTCTTCGGCATTTGGTTGAAAATGTCAGTCCCGAAATTTTACAAGACGCTGGGGCGTCTTTGTCATTTGTTCGTTGTATTTCTGCGCCATTGCCACCTGATCTTAAGCTTAAGGCGGAAGCATTATTAGGGTGTCCAATCATAGAAATGTATGGCATGACTGAAACCGCTGGCCAAATTACCACCAATTCAAGAAAGGGATTAAACAAAAGCGGAAGTGCGGGTCAAGCTGGTGATGTTCGCATTATGGTGTTAGATAGTTTTGGCAATGCCGTTAAAAATGGTGAGGTAGGAGAAGTCTGTGTCTGTGGGCCGACTGTTTTTAGTGGCTATGAAGGGGTTCCTGAATCCGCTATTTTCTTTGATCAATGGTTTCGCACTGGTGATTTAGGGGAACTAGACAGCGAGGGCTATCTTTTTCTACGTGGACGCCTTAAAGAGATGATAAACGTAGGGGGTGAGAAGGTATCACCTTTCGAAATAGAAACGGCTGCGCTCTCGCATCCCCATGTATTGGAAGCAGCGTCTTATTCTTTATCGCACCCGACCTTGGGTGAGCAAGTAGGGCTAACTATCGCTTGCTCTGATAAGGCTGAGCTGGTGGATATTGCAAAGCATTTGAAAAACCAGCTTGCTGATTTTAAATGTCCAAGAAATATTCTCCAAACCGATGAACTGCCGCGGCTGCCTAATGCCAAAATTGATCGGGTTCTACTAAAACGCAATGGTGAAGAAGCACTACGCCAACGGAATCTTCAATCATCAAAGCTCGGCGATGCTTCACAAAGCAGAAGCACTATTGAAACAACGATAGCCCAGTTATGGAGTAAAGAGCTCAAATGCCGTATTCCACTGGAACAAGATGATTTTTTTGATATGGGTGGGGATAGTCTATCGGCCACTTCATTTTTAACAAACTTGGAAACTGCTTTAGGGCATAAGATTTCAGCGAGCCAACTTTTTACCACCCCGACCTTTGAATCTTTAGCTAAAAGCTTATCAACCGTTGATGTGCCTACTGCGCAAGACAAACCTGCTGCCGTTGCTTTTGTCGAGCAGCAAATGGCTGGGTGGGCGGCACGGCCTTTTTTAAGCGACGGTCTGTTTCGTGGCGTGGGCACGTTAAAAAGTAATCATGCTATCTTTTGGGGAGTACAAGACTTTGAAGAGTTTAATTATTTCTCTGGCAGCTTAGGAAAATCGCGTCCTATTTATATTACGCGATCATTATTTAAATACCCCAAGCGCTGTGAACAAGATTATTATGATTTAGCCAAGAGTCTTGCTGATGAAATTCAATTAATCCAACCAGAAGGTGAAATTGTACTCGGGGGATTTTGTGGTGGTAGCACCGTGATGCAATATGTTGCCGAGCGCCTTGAAGTTTTGGGAAGACAAATTAGAGTATTTTTAAGTGTTGACTACTGGATGCAAAGGCCAACATCTTTTCCTGTGTTGCATGCAATATCCAATATTAAACACCATACTGGCAGGCGCTCACAATTTGCTAACTATGAGTTAGCGTTACCATTGTTACACCCTAATGGTTCGAAAATTATTGCCGTTAATTGTGATCATCTTGCGTTTACACCTGAAAACTTAGCACCGCATTTATCGCTTATAAATCGACATATAGACGCGGAACAGACTTTTTGTGACACACAGACTGCTTCATCAGCGCATCTTTTGTCATTATCAGATCGTAAAAAAACACCAAGTGCCGTAATAAAAGTGACCAGTTTCTCGCGATTTTTTGAGCCGGGTAAAACATCGCGCCTAGAGCTTGTGGTCAAGAATACGTCAAATGAGCAGTGGTTGAAAACGGAACTAAGTGGGTTGTCTGTCGCTGTTAAGATATTAAATATTGATATGCATATTCGTTTACATACCGCTGGGTACGCTGACTTTCCTCGTTCTGTTGGGCCCAATGAAGAAATTAAAGTCACGCTAGATGTGCACTTTCCGGTGCTGGCACTTCCTTTTATGGTTGAGATTTTGTTGTCTAATCAAGGGGTGAAAGATTTCCATGAAAAGCAGTCAGGCAGAACGTTATACTTTGTGATGCCGCGCCTGACTAGCCTCTTTAAAAAATCACCGGTCTGCTGAAGCCGTGAGGGTTACTTTGACTTCACGCGGCCATTTATGCCCGAACATTGGTGCATAGACTAAACCAGACTTATCGACAATGGGGTGCATCTTGATCAGATCGTTGCAAAAAACGGTAATCATTGAAATCGCCAGATGCTCCCCAATACAGCGATGACGCCCCCGTCCAAAACTGTAGTCTTCTTACCGTAATCATTGAAATCGCCAGATGCTCCCCAATACAGCGATGACGCCCCCGTCCAAAACTGTAGTCTTCTTCAAAATTATAGTCTTCTCTAAAATTATAGTCTTCTCCAAAATTATAGTCTTCACCAGATTCCGCTTGTGAATTTGCGCTTGCTAGCGATAGAAACACGGGCGTTCCGGCTGCAACTTTCTCACCATTTATGATCATATCTTTTGCTGCAATTCTCGGAATTGTTTGTCCCGGTGTATCTTGGCGAATGCAGTCACGTACAAAATCTGTTGATATAGTGTCGGCACCGGTACTAGTGCCGATGCTAGAGTTTTGCTCAAACCATCGCATTATCACTAGCCCAATAGCGGCTTCGACATTTTCCATGCCATCAGCCAAGATGAGCAGCGCATTATCAGCAATCATCAAATCTTTATGTTGCTGCGTACCGAAAAACTCGACCGGTGTTTGGTCCATTATATTTAACAGGCAATGGCTCTGATCAGCTCTTCTTAGTTGCAACGACTGCAATATGCCGGCACGGGCTTGTTGCAGTGCCTCATTTGTTTTTTGAAATTCATCCGCGTTTTTTGCTGGGGCGAATAATCTAAAAAGGGCTAATGTGTAGTCTTTTATGCTGACTGTAGGGCCAGATATGCCGACAAACTCAATCATGATTTGCGTGACAAACTGACGTGCTAACTGCTCGATCAATAAATATTGATGATCAACCTTAGTTTTTGCTAATTGCTGTGCTGATATTCGATTAATGTCGGGATCAAACTGTTTTAAGCGAGCAAAAAAAGCCTTGCTCAGCCACCTTCGTACTTCCATATGCTCTGGTGCATCTAGAAATGGAGGGATATTGGCGGCAACGGCTGCTGCGGTATGTTTGTTTTTATTTCTAGGGGCTAATGCCGAGAATCTAGAGGGTTGATTAGAGAAAAGTTGATTTGAAAATACTGATTTAATATCGGCCGGATCAAGTAACAGTAATCCGCCTGATTTTAATGGGCATGTTGGCTGCTTTTTATGAATACTCTCGGACACTTCTTTAAAAGAGGCAATGACCTTGGGATCGGTTAAGTCCAATGTCATGTCTGGCTCTTGGGCGCTAAGATCTTCAACATTAGGAAGGTCAATGACCGTAGCGTTACCACGTGAAATCTTTTCTGGATCGTTCGGGTTACTTCCAGCGATTAAGCGCTTTAACCATTTCATTATTGTCGGCCTCAATGTGTTGCTTAATGTAGGAAATGTCATGGACTGTTAGGGGCTGACCACAAGCTATTTTGGCCAGTATATCGACATTATAAAAACGTACCGCCGCCGATAGAATAAAAATTTCGTCAGTTAAATCTGCCGTCGTAGAAGGCGATAACATGTCTGCAATATTATCACTGCCCAAGCGAACAGGGATACCCGCAGCACATAACTCTAAAATACGGGCAATTGAGTTGTAAGTTGGTGTTAGTTGCCCACGTAATTGACGCATACCTATCGATGCCGAAGGGCAACAGATAACCCCGACATTGGCTTTTTTAAGTCGGTCGACAAGCTCTAGCCATCTAGTTTCGTCATAAGTCGAGGGTGAAATCATATGAATAACCCAAACAAGCGGCGTGCTAGCTGTCGAGATAATATTTTGACGTTCAATTACATTTAACAAATGCTCTGTGCCGCATTCATTAGGATGGTTCATCTGATCGGTGTGGACTTGCAGCTCTTTATTGTGTCGCATGGCTAAATCTAGCATGCGATGGCAGCACTGTGAATAACCAATGTGATCAGGGTAATCGTCGGTATCATCTCGCTCGGGTAGGCATGCGATAAAGTCAGCTATTTTAGCGCCTTGCTCCATTAGCGCCCAACTTTCTATATCGTTATCTCGAAAGCCAAGCGGGGAATAAACGGCAGCTCGAAAGTCAATTTCATGCTGACGTTCACGGCCAAGATCTACCGCACATTGTAAAGCTCGAAGCCCAAGTCCATCGTTAGTAACGTCGATAACACTATCCGCTCGTCTTGTTTTGCATTCGATTAGGGAATCTAAGGTGCTATTAATACGAGCAGTCAGGCTCTCTTGGCTGTACCAGTAACTTTGATGAATCGAAGATATCAAGCCATGCTTTTGATTAAGCGACAGATGAGCTTTATTAACAGATCCTTCATCAGTATTTAAAGACTGGGTATCATTAACAAGGGTGTAAGCTCTATCTACGTGTAAATGTGCATTATGGTAGCCACCTAACGATGAAACCTTTGCCGCCAGCTCGCTATAAAAAGGTGTTTTTTTCAATGTTAATTCCTTGTAAATATTGTCGACACCAATGCTTAACAATCAATGCTTTATATTATTTTTATTACTTTAACTGAATGAAATACCAACAGCCATATAGTTACTAAAACATGACAAATAGTAAAGTATTTTTTAACGTCGCTGTGGCAGAGTAATTATATTTAAGAAATTGAAGGGCTATTGAAATAGTTTGAAAGAGTAAAGTGAACACTTAGTAAATAGCCTGCAATGAAGGAAATAGAGCGCAACACAGCCGTAAACCGCCTTTTAGTCGCCAAATACTTTCTAATCTATTAGTCATGTAATCATCAACCAATAGTAACTAAATAATTGAAATGTTGGATAATTTCAATTATTGTCTTTGCATATGAAAATTCAGGCTGCGAATGATAAATTCTAAAGCCTTATTAGTATTCAAGGAAGATGTATGACTAAGTGGGCTTTTATCGATTATGAGAACATTAGCAACTTAGAGCTAGTTGCTTTAGATAATTATCAAAGAGTGATCGTATTTTTAGGGGCAAAACAACCTAAACTCGATTTTGGTACGTCGCGCTACGATCAGCCGTTAAATATAACGATTATCCAGCTCAAAGATACTCAGGCTAATAATCTTGATTTTCATCTCGCCTATTACTTGGGGAAATTTGATGATACCGCTGATCGTTTGATTACTTTCGATGTTGTATCAAACGACAATGGTTTTTCACCGCTAATTTCTCACATCAGAAATACGGGTCGCAGTTGTCAGCAAATTAAGACAGTGGCTACTCCTGCTATTGCGAAAGCTGCACCTGAGCCTGTCGACTTAAAATTAAGACTGTTGCAGAGCTTGAAGTTACGAGAGATAAAAAAACGACCGCAGAAGGTTTCAACATTACGAAATCACATCGCTTCGCAGCTAAGAATTCAAGGTAATGATTTGTTGATACAGAGCTATTTTAATCAGTTGGTCTCGGATAAATTCATCAAGGTATCTGGGGACTCTGTCGCATATAAGTGTTAACAAGCACAATAAATTAGGCAGTTGATACTGCTTGATCCTCAATCACAATTAAACATAGGTTATTTATAAATGATAAAAGTCGGTGTGATAGGGTTTGGAAATTCCGCTAGGACATTTCATATTCCTTTTATAACAACGTTAGACTCATTGGAATTGGTGGCAATAAGTAGTTCTAAAAAAGAGCTGGTGGCAGAAAAACATCCTCAAGTTTCTATTTTTGAAACGGCTCATGACTTAATACTTAATGGCAATCTTGAGTTAGTGATCATTACGGCACCTAACAATGTACATTATGAATTAGCCAAGCTGTGTTTAGAAAATGGGATTAATGTTGTCCTAGAAAAACCAATGGTTACAACAAGTTTAGAAGCACAAGAGTTAGTGGCTCTGGCTAAAGAACGTTCTTTATTGCTTTCTGTCTTTCATAATAGACGTTGGGACGGTGATTTTTTAACGGTTAAAAAGTTGCTTGAAAATAAGAAAATTGGTGACGTTCGCCTGTTTGAATCTCACTTTGACCGATTTCGCCCGGTTGTGGCCAATAGGTGGCGTGATCAAAAAGGGGCAGGTTCGGGGATCTGGTTTGACTTGGGCTCTCATTTAGTTGACCAAGCCGTTTGTCTGTTTGGGTTGCCTCAAAGCATTACAGCAAGATGCCTGTTGTTAAGAGAAGGCGCAGAAGCACCAGATTATTTCCATGTCTTGTTACACTATGACAATCTTGAAGTTATTCTTCATGCCAGTTCATTTTCGGCAGGGCCAAATAATCGTTTTCGGGTTGAAGGAACTAAAGGTACCTTTATTAAACAGGGACTTGATCCGCAAGAAGATCAGTTAAAAAGAGGTATGACACCAAATGATGCATCTTATGGTGTCGACGCGCCTGCCGATTGCGGTACGGTTTATGGCGAAGCTTCTTGTGAGTTTATTGAAACAGAAAACGGTTGTTATCAGCAATATTATTTAGGGATTATTGACGCGATAAAATCAGCAGGGCCTAACCCTGTCGATCCTGCTGGTGTTGTTGATGTACTAAGAATTCTTGAGCTCGGTGAAAAAAGCAGTGAAACAGGAAAAACAATATCACTGAGCTAAGAATGTCGTGATTAGCGACAGTGATCTGTGCTCGATAATGTGTGCTCGATAATTGATCGAGCACAATCACTGCTAATCACTAAAATAGTTAATCACTAAAACAGCCGATTGTGGCTCATTAGTACATTTTGATAATCAGAGGTGTTAGGTCGCTTTATTGCTAGCTTGATCCTATTGCGTAAGTCAGTCCATTACTCAGTCTATTACTCAGTCCATAATTTAGTGCGCTCGCGTAACGCTGGCCACTAATAGGCGATACACATTGGCGTGTTCGCGATTGGATCGGCCATCACTTTGGCTTTTAATGAAAAGACATCGCTGAGCAACTCTTCAGTAAAAATATCAGCAGGGCTGCCTTGTTTAATAAGCTCGCCTTCTTTTAGCACCACTAAGTGATCGCAGTAACGACACGCCTGATTAAGATCATGCAGTACGACTACGATTGTTTTACCTTTTTTATGCATGTCGCGAATTAATTTCATTAACTCAATTTGATGAGACAAATCCAAATAGGTAGTTGGCTCGTCTAACATAACAATTTGGGTGTCTTGGGCTAAAATCATGGCGATCCAAGCGCGTTGTCGCTGCCCGCCAGAGAGTGACTCAACGGGCTGATCTGCCAAATCTTCAATCGCTGTTTCCTGCATCGCCTGCGCCACAATCTGCTTGTCTTCATCCCCGAGACGGCCCCAGTGTGAAAGGTAAGGAGACCGACCATACTCAACCAAGCGTTGAACTGTGATCCCTTCAGGCGTTACTAACATTTGCGGCAACAGCGATAACTCTTGGGCCAGCGCTTTGTCTTTAAACGAAGACAGTGGCTTATCCGCCAACGTTATTTGACCTGAGTCTGTTGCAATAATACGAGACAAACTTTTCAATAAGGTCGATTTACCGCAGCCATTAGGGCCAATAAGCGCTGTTACTTTTCCTTTGGGGATCGACAGAGTCAGGTCTTTTATAATATTTCGGGTACCATAAGATACCGACAAATTTTTAACAGAAATCATTACCAACCCTTATAACGTCGAAGTAGAAAGATAAAATATGGCGCGCCAATTAAAGAGGTTAAAACACCAGCTGGTAATTCAACAGGCGGCTGAGCACCTCGGGCGATAAGGTCAGATATTAAAACCATCAGTGCCCCTAACAGCGCCGATCCAACAATGAGTAACTTGTGATTATGGCCAAACAGCATGCGCGCTAAATGTGGCGCTAATAAGCCAACAAAGCTAATGGTGCCACACACCGACACGCTAATACTGGCCAAAATAACGGCACTTAATAACGCCATAAATTGAATTTTACTCGGGGTAACGCCCAAAGAGGTTGCCGACTCATCGCCAAGGCCTAGGATATCTAAACGCCAAGCGAGCCAAAATGAAAAAGGCAACATAACCGCCAGCGCGGCCCAAATATACGGCACTTGCTGCCAATTTCTGCCCCACAAACTACCGGTTAGCCATACCATGGCCGTGTTCATTTCTATCGGATTTAACACCATTAAAAAGTCGATGCCACTTGATAAAAATGCACTAATAGCGATGCCAATTAATGCCAGTTTTATCGGCGTAGGATTACCTTTAAACACAATAAGAAAAATAATGGCCGCCGCACCTAACCCGCCAAGCAATGCGCTGATGGGCAACATATACAAAGGTGCGTCAGGGTACAAAATTAATAAGCTGGTGGCTGCGAGTCCTGCACCGGCGCTAATGCCCATTAAATCAGGGGAAGCGAGCGGGTTGCGAATAACGCCTTGCACTAAAATGCCAGACAAGCCCAAGCCAGCACCAACACCAATAGCAAGTAATAGCCTCGGTAATCGATATTGGTTGATAACAAAATCAAATTGGCCGCCATCAGACAAAGTATAAATGACTTGGCCGACCGTTATATCAGCAGCCCCAATTGCTAAGCTCGCCAAAGCAATGAGTATTAGTGATCCAATCAGCAGCGATATTTTTAAATGACTCAAAACGATTTACTCTTAATAGCGAGCAGCACAAAACACGGTGTGCCAATTAACGCGGTAATTATGCCAACGGGGGTTTCTGCCGGAAAAGCAATGGCGCGCGACAATACATCGGCCCACACAATAAGTGCTGCGCCTAGCAGTGCACTTGCTGGTAATAATACAAAGAAATTGTGGCCAACTAATCGTTTAGCGATATGGGGCACTAACATGCCGACAAAACCAATGGGACCGGCAATAGCGACACTCGATGCGGTTAACAACACAATAGCGCCACAAGTGATGTAACGCGTCATTGAAATATTTAGCCCCAGGCCAACGGCCGTTTCATTACCCAGTGTTAACAAATTGAGGCTACGAGCAACATACATCGCCAAAACCCAACCAATGACACTCGCTGGCCATAAATTATGCCAGTGTTGCCAATCAAGATTAGACAAAGAGCCAGCTAACCAATTGATCACGCTAAATGCGCTGTCGTCGGCCAGAATAAGACAGGCACGGGTGATCCCGATAAATAGCGCATTAATCGCGATCCCCGCCAAAATTAATTTTAACGGGTGTGGTCGTGCCGATAAAAAACCGCCAAGAAACATCACTAATGCGCCGCTAACAATACCGCCGGTAGCGGCAACCATAATACTTGGCAAGTCACTTAACACAGCAAAACCAACACTAGAAAGTGCAATGGCGCAAGCGGCACCGGCGTTAATGCCTAACACGGAAGGGGAGGCGAGGGCGTTGCGAGTTAACCCTTGCATTAGCACCCCAGCGACAGCCAAATTCATGCCGATGACAACGCCTGCTAACGCGCGCGGTGTTCTGATGGTAGACAATATTTGCTGCTCAATACTGCTTGGCTTTGCGAATAAAAAATATTGCTGTAAATGTTCAATATGCAGTGGGAAACTCGACCAAGCGATCAGCGAAACTGCGAAACCAATAATTAAAGCGCCGATCAGGAACAACCAAATCAACGCATTGCGAAAAAAGTAAGGCATGTGAGTCATTTAATAATTGAAGGGTGAACAACGATATAATTAACAGCAGAGCAATAAAAAGCAGAATACTAAAATCATACGACCAATATCGCAATGTTAATGATTTTGATTGCGCTAGTCAATTGCATTTAAGTCGATGTAGTCGGCTAATTAGTAAAATAGAGAAAGGCTGGTAATGACAGCATAAATTTTCGGCGATTGCAGAAAAGGCGGTGTTATTGGCGAATAAATAATACATGATTACCGCTTGTTTTTAAGGCCCACAATAGGCAGTTGATAACGATAATCAGATAGATTAAGCATTTTTAAACGGTATAATGTGGCAAATTCCAGGTTAAATCATTCGGTTATTTCGTAACAACGGCTTCAGGTTAAGAGTGAGCTGACTCCTATATTTAACATTACTCTCAGTTTTCAGGAAAATTATCATGCGTTCAAATTTTACTTCAGTGTTAACCGCGCTACTGCTACTTACCTTGTGTCATTGCACCGTGCAAGCGGCACAAGTGATAGAGCACGAGGGCGGTCAGTTAACATTACTTAGTCCTCCTACGCGTATCGTTGTTTTAGAATATTCATTTATCGATGCGTTAGCCGCCATTGGTGTTTCCCCCGTTGGCGTTGCCGACGATAAAAAACCGCAGCGGATTATTGCCCCCGTGCGCGCTTTAATTAAACCTTGGGCCTCGGTTGGTATGCGCTCGCAACCTAATTTAGAAGTGATATCGCAATTAAAGCCCGACTTAATCATTGCCGACGTTTATCGCCACCGGGTCAGTTACCAAGACTTATCGAGCATCGCCCCAACTATATTGCTGAAAAGCCGAGGCGAAGATTATCAAGGGACTTTAGCGGCGGCAAAAATTATTGGTAAAGCGCTAGGAAAAGAAAACCTAATGCAAGCGCGGATCGACCAACACACCAACCTAATGGCAGCTTACCGTGATAAATTTTCACAAGTGGCGACGATTCAATATGCCAGCGTTAATGACCGAGGCATGTGGATGCATGGCCCGCGTTCATATACCGGAAGTTTGCTGACTTACTTAGGTCTAAACTCGGCGATACCCGACTTACAAGCTAGCCACATTTTAGAAACAAACCTAGAGCTGTTATTAAAGGTTGATCCACAGTGGCTGTTTTACAGTAAAAGAAAACCAATTACGGTACTAGACAGTTGGAAAAAAAGTCCACTGTTTAATTTCTTAAGCATTAGTAAAACCCAACAAGCGGTGCATGTATCGCCTGAATTATGGGCATTGAGTCGTGGCATGTTAGCCGCCGAAGGCATTGCGCAAGATTTAGACAAACACCTAAATAGCACAAAGCTAATCCAATAATTATCTTGTAACCTCTGTTGTCGTCATTGGATTAATTGATGGACTTTAACAGGGTTATATTGGTTTAAAATTAAGGAAGACATGAACTTTCAAGGCAAAGTATTTAATTGGAACGACAATAAAGGATTTGGTTTTGTCGAGCCCAATGGCGGTGGCGAGCGCGCATTTGTCCATATTAAAGCCTTTAACTCTGGCGCTCGTCGGCCCGTTGACGGCGACCTTATTATTTATCAATTAGTGGGTGAAAATAATAAGCGTTTTACAGCCGAAAACATTAAATTTGCGCGTGAGAAAAAAAGTTCAAGCAAACGAAATAAAGCCAAAGGCGGGCGCACGTTTGGCGGGGTTTTTACCCTGACTTTTGGCATGGCACTCGCATTGTCAGTCTTTTATGGCAAGTTACCCAAAGCGGTTGCTGGGGTATATCTGGCGATGAGTTTAGTGACATTTATTACTTACGCGATTGATAAGTTTGCAGCGCAACGTGGCCGCTGGCGCACCAAAGAAAACACATTGCATATGTTTGCGCTGATCGGTGGTTGGCCAGGTGCCTTTTTCGCTCAAATAACCTTACGCCATAAGTCGAGCAAGCAAGCGTTTAAAAGCGCTTATCGGGTCACTGTTTTTCTTAATGTCGCTGGCTTATTACTGTTGTTTAGCGAGTTAGGAACGAACTTGCTAAATAATGTAATTATTCCAGCTGTTCAATTGCTTGTAAGCAATATAAGTTGAATACTGGGCTAGTTTAAATCAAAAGCATCACGGCATTAAACTGAGCTATTTTAGCGATAAGAAAGGTAATATAAACAATGCAAATAGCATTAGAGAAATAGCAATATTTTCTCATTGTCGACCTTGAGGCAACCTGTTGTGACTAGCAGCCAATCTCAAGGCGTCAAATGGAAACGATAGAAATTGGCGCGGTGATGGTTGAGGCGCAAAGTCTTGCCGTTGTTGATGAATTTATCACGTTTATTGAACCGGTAAGAAACCCAATTCTGACCCCATTTTGCACTGAGCTTACTAGCATTAGCCAATCTGATGTCGACAGTTCGCCAACCTATCAAGACGCGGTCAAATTATTCACCGACTGGTTATATCAATATGACTCTTTTGTTTTTTGCTCTTGGGGCGATTACGATAAAACGCAGTTAGTCCAAGACAGTCAATTTCATAACACAGCTTATCCGATAGGGGCCGAGCATGTGAATATTAAGACGCTATTTTCAAGCTCACAACAATTGACGAAAAAATACGGCATGGCGCAAGCGCTTAAACTTGCCAGATTACCGCTTAATGGCACTCATCATCGAGGCATTGACGATGCCAGAAACATGGCCAAGTTAATGCCCTACATTCTTGGCAGAAAATCTATTATTACCGCTAGTTAAGCCAAGGTTTGTGAATTTCAATCAGTGCTCTGTTGGCCTAAATAAGAATAATATCCGCATTACTTCACTGATAAATCATCGCTGTTTCTAATTTGGCACTTATAACTTGTTTTTACAGTGGCAAGGTTGGTTAAAAACGATTGGTACTCATTTGGTCTTAATTCAGTACTAGTCCGACATTGTGTCGATGTTAGGTCAGTATTAAGGATATGTTGCTCGCTTGTTGAGTGATTGCGTCACGCACAGCTTTCAAGCGAGTGACAAAAGATAGTATAATCTTGCGCACTGCTGATTAGTCTTTAGCCTGTAAAGAGGGACAAAGCG